>FWWM01000272.1_pt1 | contig 173057 bp, 158 predicted proteins | sample 2228351 | NCBI WGS metagenome assembly FWWM01 (sample SAMEA103939774, study PRJEB20133) | metagenome | reverse complement strand
GGGGGTGGGGATGACGTTACGGGAGCTGGAGAAGGAACATATTCTGCGGGTCTTACGAGAAGTGCAGGGGAATAGAACCAGAGCAGCTCAGATACTGGGGATCAGCCTCCGCGGCTTACATTATAAATTGAAAACCTTTGCCCTAGAGTATCCTAGAGAGGAACAGCTCTTGAGAAAAGATTTTGCCGCCTGACCTCAGCGGTAAGGTGTTTTTTGGGATAGGCCAAACCGCTCTGCCTACTGGTTTTCTGCAGTGCCCAGAGGGCTTCAGATAGCACAACTCTTTCGCCTGAAGTCCTTTTTCTTTTTTCTCAGTAAAGTTTTCTCATCTTCAGCCGATAAAGATCATGAACAGGGTCCCCTGATTTGTCCTCCTGAGCGAAGTGGAAGGAGCTATGGAAGATCTACGACTCAAGCGGAAACTCATCGAACTCGGTCAGCTAACTACCTGGTCAAGACGGGGCCGAGAAGCACCTGCTCTTATGCAATCATCTGCTCTTTTTCTTTTACAGCATATACTGCAAATCACCGGTCTCTATTCCCGAGGTGAACATAATGCCCGAAATCCGGTAATCAGGCCAATTCATTTTACCTTTGCTACCCTGCCAAAAGTCTTTCACAGGTTCAAAATTCTCCACCTCTCCGATCTCCATATTGACGGACTTGCCGATTTGGCTGAAGGCATTTCTAAACGGATAAGGGAAATAGGAGAAGTAGACTTATGTGTACTCACCGGAGATTATCGCTTTAAACTGAACGGGTCATGTTATGAGCTGTATCCATGCATGGAAAAGATTCTCTCCGGCATACAGGCACGGTATGGCATTGTGGGGATTCTGGGAAATCATGATAGTGCCGAAGAAGTACCAATGCTAGAGAAGATGGGGGTACGGATGCTGGTCAATGAGGCACTACCGATACAGAAACAAAATCAAAGTCTATGGCTTATTGGTGTAGACGATCCCCATTACTATGGGTGCGACGATCTCCTCCTCGCCCTTCGTAATGTACCAGAGCAGGCTTTTAAAATCCTGTTGGTGCATACACCTGAATTAATTGCGGAAGCTGAAAACCAGCAGGTGAATCTTTATCTCTGCGGTCATACCCATGGAGGGCAAATCTGCTTACCTCTTCTTGGGCCTTTAGTCACCCAAACCAGTTGCCCGCGGCGATACACGGGGGGAAAATGGCAGTATAAAAGCCTCAAAGGATATACAAGCTTTGGGGTGGGTTGTTCAGGTCTCCCCGTACGATTTTTCTGTCCACCCGAAATCGGTATCATCGAACTTTGTTGTCTGGATACGCCAGGCGACACTGGAAAGCCCTAAATGAGAATTTTCAGATAAATGATTTTGGAATCCCCTGGTGCATAAAAATCTTTGAGGCATGCCTCTTCTCTGTATCCACATCGGCAGTAAAATTTTCGGGTAGGTTCGTACTGGCCACGCGAGGAGGTTTCTATATAGATACGGCGTCCTCCGAAAGAGGCAATTCTCTGTTCACTTTGAGCGAGGAGGGTTTTGCCAATCCCGGCACCCCGATACCGATCATGCACGGCGATCCAGTAGAGATCATAGCTCTCCTTTGTCCCGGGAATAGGACCAAAACAGGTATACCCTATCACCTGCTCTGCTTGTTCGGCGAATAGAAAATGGTAACCACACTCTACCCCCCTGGTCAGACGTTCTTCTACCAACTCGATGGCAATGGCTACTTCTACTGGGGAAAAGAAACCGGAAGATTCGACAATCGCCCGAATTTGCTCTTTATCCTCAGATCTTACCTCTTCCCGATAGACTATATTATCCATTTTTCCTAATCTTATGATGTCTTCACTACCATTTATGTTCTGGATACCTGACCCCCTTCAGTTCACTTATCGAGGGCCTCATATCTTCGAGAATCCGTTGTACCACCTGGTGAAAATCGAAGCCAGCACGCTCTGTTGCTGCGACGAATCCACTATCTGGAGCAATGCAGGGGTTGGCATTTACCTCTAAAACCCAGGGTTGGCCACGCTGATCTACTCGAAAATCGACTCGAGCATAGCCGCGCAGCTCAAAAATATTCCAGCAGGTTTTAGCGAGCAGCATTAGGTGCTGGAGGAGTGAGTTATCCGTTGCCGGAAAGTCAAAGCGCCTATGGGTATGCTGATATTCAAACGACTGCTCCTCCCATTTGGCCCGATAGTTCACAATTTTGTATTTATCTGCCGGATAGTTTACAAACTCGATTTCAGCAGGAGGTAGGACCTCTGGTCCTTGAGGGCCGGCCAAGAGCGCCAGATTAAATTCTCTCCCTTCGATATATTGTTCTACAAACCACTGTCCACCCCAATACCGTCTTTGACGCGCTAAGGCTGGCTGAAGCAAAGACCAGTCGGTGAGGACAGCTTGGTCATCCAGTCCAATCGAAGCATGTTCCCACACCGATTTCAGGATATACGGACCTGGAAAAGGAAGGTTATTCCCCCGCTCCTGATCTATCGGTATCCAAGGTGGTGTAGGGATACCAAAGGCCTGGAGGAGCTTCTTGGCCGAGAGTTTGTTTGAGGTAGTAAACATGGCGGCAGGAGAGGCTCCGGTATAGGGAAGCCCTAGATACTCAAAGATGGTGGGGCCTACAGAGATAAATTGTCCCCTCCCCGCCACTGATTCGACTAAATTAAACCCAAAAGCCGGATTAAGGGCCTGGAGTGTCTCCACTGCTCTCTGGAGATCAAGCGAAACCGGTACAGCAACCGGTTCGTATCCGAGGTCAAAAAGGGCTTGTGAGACCGCTTCGACTTCTCTCAAAACATCTTGTTCGTCTTCCAGCGCTTCTGGAGAAACATCACCATGCAGTACCGCCACTTTCATAAGGAATCTATACCTCTGTTTCCTGAGAGCCATGGGTGGGAGATACGAAGCTCAAGCCGTTGGTTTCTCGGAAAGAAAAATTCCATGCAGGCAAAAGCTGATCAGCAGTGGAGAGTCTTTCCAGCGCCGATTCCATAATCATGGCGATTAACTGGGAATAGCTAATCCCGACCAGGCCACACAGAATAGAAAGATCAGAAATATCCGGGTTAAGACCCGCTAGAGGATTGACTTCGAGAAAATGAGGGGTGCCATCAACAGCACACCGTAAATCAATACGGCCTCCATCCCGACACCCCAACCCTCTCCAGACCTGCAACGCCAGATCCATAGCCTTGCAAGCTACCGCATCGTCTACGAGTTTATACCGTACCCGCTCCGTATAATAAGCCTTATTGGCATACGAATAGACTTCCGGTTCAGCCTGAGCGAGGAGCGTTACCTCCATTGCGCCAAGGGCTCTCGCTTTTTTTCCTGTTCCCACAATGCCAACGGTGAACTCTCGTCCAGGAAGAAATATCTCCACAAGCACTGGTTGTCGGTGTTTGATGAGGAGGTGATGACAGACGGCGTGTAACTCCGCTCGAGTGCGGATCTTGCTGGCTGCGGATATCCCCTTACTCGTCCCCTCGGCTACCGGTTTGGCAAATAAAGGAAAGGGGAGGTTGACTTCCTGCAGATCCGCCTCGGTTTCCACAACCACAAAATCTGGTGTAGGAATTCCCAAAGCCCGCACAACCTGTTTGGTCATTCCCTTATGCAGCGTGAGAGCCAGTACTAAAGGATCGGAAAAGGTGTAGGGGATTTTATAGGCATCTAAGAGTGCAGGTATCTGCGCTTCCCGACCAAACCCGTACATTCCCTCCGCAATATTGAACACCAGATCCCACCGTTCACCGGCTACCAGCCGGGTTATTAGGTGACGAATATGCCCAATGCGATCCGTTTCATACCCCAAATATTGCAAAGTATGATCAATAGCATCAATGGTATCAGGGCGATCAAACTCTGCAGTCTCTTCTTCGCTATATCCTTCAGCCAGATATGCGTTACGCAGATCGTACGTGATGCCTATTCTCATACCAGATACTCCCTGCACGTAGTTCTTCATAAAGTTGTAGACGCCAGCGCTCTGAATCGGCATAGTTCATCCCAATCCCCTCCAGTAAGGTCTGTCCCTTTTCCAAAAGGTGAGTAGGGCATCCCTGCACTGTACCGGTGATCCCCTGTTCCGTGTAATCATAAGGGTATAACCGGCAGACCAGGGGACGCACCTCTACGGTAAGGGCACATCCGGTTAGAGTGAGAAAGATACAATCCCCCGATGGCTGATGTTTCAGTTGAGGCCGGGTGCCATCTGGACGCACTGTATAATCTAACCAGTTCGGATCTTCCGGTTGTATAGCAAGATAGGAGGGGTTGAGCGGTTTTTGATACACCCAAAAATCTGTTCGTCCTGTATTCTCCGTGATACGGCGTATATCCCCCTCGGTTAATACTACTTCAGTATTCTGACAACAGGTTTGCCAGTAGCGAGCACACTTTGCACAGAGGTTCATAGTACGCTATATCTCTCCCTTCTGTACCCCGACATTCCCTCTGGGGTCTGGATACCGGTAAATACGACCCTCATAGTTTTTGAGCAACAAATCATCTCCATCACGGCCCACAACATACTCAGGCAGCAGAGGAATCTTCCCTCCTCCACCCGGAGCATCAATAACATAGGTAGGGACGGCATAACCAGTGGTATATCCCCGCAGCCCTTTGATGATCTCCAGGCCCTTTTCGACGGGTGTCCGGAAGTGTGCCGAACCAGAAATCGGATCGCACTGATAGAGATAGTAGGGTTTAACTCGTATGGTGAGTAAACCATGCATCAGGCGCTTCATGGTTTCTACACTATCATTCACCCCGGCGAGAAGCACAGTTTGGCTTCCGAGAGGAATACCGGCATCGGCTAATCGCTCACAGGCCTGCCGCACTTCCGGGGTGAGTTCATCTGGATGGGTAAAATGAATACTCATCCAGAGAGGGTGGTACCGCTTTAGCATACGAGTGAGGGCGGGAGTAATACGTTGAGGCAACACTACCGGGATCTTTGTACCAATCCGGAGAAATTCCACGTGTGGAATACGACGCAACCGCGCTAATAGCCATTCGAGTTTTTCATCAGCGAGACTCAGGGGATCTCCACCAGAAAACAACACATCCCGAATGGCAGGATGGGCTTCGATATAGGTCGCTGCTTGCTCCCACTGTTCCATGGAAAAACGATACTCTCCCCCCGGGTTGCCAACCATGCGTGATCGTGTACAATACCGGCAATAGACCGAGCAAAATCCGGTGACCAGAAAGAGTACCCGATCCGGATAGCGGTGTACCAATCCGGGCACCGGACTATGTCCATCTTCACCCAACGGATCATCCGCTTCTCCAGGAGTCCGGAGATATTCTCCGGTAACCGGTATCACAGTGCGACGTAAGGGTTGCTGGGGATCATACCGATCGATGAGACTAACGTAGTATGGGTTAATGCCTACTGGCAAAGAACCGGTATGACGCAGAATAGCACTCCGTTCCTCTTCTGAAAGGTGGATGATACGTTCCAGAGTTTTGAGGTCCTTAATACGATTCCGCAACTGCCACCGCCAATCGTTCCACTCACTCTGGCTCGCTTCTGGAAAAAATCGTTTCCGAAATTCCCGGGAGCGAGCACTTACTGTAAATCGAGGGACAGCACTGGGCTGCGGAATGACGGCTGGAACAATTTTAGAAGAGGAAGAAGAGGACAATCGTGAAAAATACGAGGACTGGGGATCCGCAACGGCTACTGAAGAGGTTGACCCGTTACGGGGAGGTTTCGCCGGTTCACCCGTACTGATACCATTTTGCATAATCTTGTATTCTCCTTAGGTTAATTATCTGACCGCTGTTTCTGGACACAAAACATCACCTTGACCGAGAGCAAGAGGCGTGCCAGAATCTTAACTATTTGATAATATTTGTATTAGAGATTTTGGTTTGCGGATGATCGGAATTTGCAATTCCGATCAGAGGGGAAGAAAGGGGATGAAATCGAGGGATACCGAAATCTCCCCTTAGGGGCTAATACGGCAAAAATTCTAAGCTTAAGAGATGTGTATCGGAACTAACAGTTCCTATTCCTGTCTTCATCGGTACTTCATGTTCCGATATGCCCTGCTCAAGAGCTAGAATTTAAATTCTTCCTTGTGTATACCGTATTTGGTCAACAGTTTGTGTAATTGACGGACACCGATTCCTGCAGCTTCAGCAGTGCTTTTAATACGCCCCTGGTTTTTGGTGAGTAACTCTTTCAAATAGTGTCGTTCAATGTTTTCGATCGCTCGGCGTCTGACCTCAGCTAAGGTCTGGGAAGTATCGAGAGAAATGCGAGGTTTTGGTCCTTTGGCTTTGAACAGCTCAATCGGAAAACTTTCTGGCGTCAACACCGAGGAAGTTTCGAGAGTATAGGCCCGTTCGATAAGGTTTTCCAGCTCACGGATATTGCCCGGCCAGTGATAACTTTGAAAGGCTTCCAGGACTTGTGGATGAATATCGAGAATATTTTTGGTGTAGAATTTATTGAGCCGCTTTAAAAAAACTTCGACCAGCAGAGGAATATCCTCGATCCGCTCTCGCAGGGGAGGGACATAGATCGGGAAGACATTAAGACGATAATACAAATCTCTCCGAAAAGTTCCGGTGTTACTCATGCTCTCGAGATCGGCATTGGTTGCAGCGATAATCCGCACATCGGTTTCGATGGTTTCTTCACCGCCAAGTCGTTCAAAGGTCCTCTCCTGCAAGACCCGCAACAATTTGATTTGCATAGAAGCAGAGATAGTCCCTATCTCATCCAAAAAGATCGTACCGTGATGAGCGATCTCGAATTTTCCAAGCTTGCGTCGTGCTGCTCCGGTGAACGCTCCCTTTTCATGCCCAAAGAGTTCACTTTCCAGGAGTGTTTCCGGAATAGCGCCGCAATGGACACTGATAAACTGTTTATCCCGACGAGGACTGTGGCGGTGAATGAGTTTGGCCAGGACCCCTTTTCCGGTTCCAGTTTCTCCAGTGAGCAGGACAGTGCTTTCGGTCTGGGCTACTGCGCGGACTTTATCGAAGACCTCTTTCATTACCGGGCTATTGGTACGCACTACTTCGAGCGAATCGCTTTGCCAGAAGCGATCACGGAGATAATCCAATTCCCATTGGACGCGCATATACTCCAGAATACTATCGATAACATAGCGTACCTCATCCGGGTTCAGGGGATAGGTCAGGTAATTGCTTGCTCCTGCTTTGACGGCATCTACCGCTTCTCGAATCCGCTCCTGGGAAACCATAACAATGATATGGGCCGCCGGCAGGGTATGCCAGAAAGCCTGGAGCGCTTTTTTATAGTCGCCTTCTCGGTCTGGATCACGCAGGAGTTCCAGATCGATAAAGACAAATTCATACCGTTTTTTGCGAAACATCTGAAAACAGCCGTCACGGTTGGATACTGTCTCTACCTTATAAGTCAAACGCAAGCACTCCCGAATGGCGTCGCAGGCTGCTTGATTACCGGAAGCCACCAGAATATGTTTGGTTATCCGTTTCTCCGTGGTCAAAACCCTTCTCCTCTCCCCACGTTTTTTGCCCGTTGGCCCTCCAAAGGTTTGCTCGAGGTAGCCTGATTTCCCCGCTATAAAACATTGTAGGGCGAAATCACTCTGTACGCAAGAACATCTTAACAGGCTTGAGACAAATTTTATTTTTTGGTATGCTTGACGAAACTCCAGAGGATCAATCATACCTTGCCACCATTCCTCTCTACGGGAAGGAGAGTCTGCGTGATGGTACAGCCAACGTATAAGGTGTTAGTGACCGATTATATTTTTGCCAATTTAGAGCCAGAACGTACCGTTCTGGAGCCTATTGGAGCGGAAGTAATTGCCGCCCAGTGTCGGACCCCGGAAGAGGTTATCGCTTTGGGCCAGGATGTCGATGGGATTTTGAATCAGGCCGTTCCTCTCACCAGTAATGTGGTACAATCTCTTAAAAAATGTCAGATCATTGTCCGCTATGGGGTAGGATTTGATAACGTGGATGTCGAGGCAGCCACCCGGCAGGGCATTTATGTCTGCAATGTACCGACCTATGCCACTCGCGAAGTAGCCGATCACACCCTGGCTTTGCTTCTAAGCCTTGTGCGAAAGATTGCTTTTATGGATAAAAGAGTGCGGGCGGGGAAATGGGATTATAAGCTTTCGAAACCGATCCGGCGTTTAGAAGGGAGCGTACTGGGTATCGTTGGACTCGGCAATATTGGAAGAGCTGTGGCTCAGCGTGCTCAGGGGTTCGGTTTTCAGATGCTAGGGTATGACCCCTATATCGATCCGGGGATTTTGCAGAAGCTCCCGGTAAAACCAGTCGATTTTGAGACGTTGCTTCGCCAATCTGACTATATTGCTATTCATACCCCACTTACCTCCGAAACTCGTCACCTCTTTCGGCGAGAGACTTTCCAGAAGATGAAACAAGGAGCAATCGTTGTCAATGCTGCTCGAGGGCCGGTGGTGAATGAATCAGATCTCTATGAAGCATTGCAGCAGGGATGGCTTGCTGGAGCAGCACTGGATGTGATGGAAAAAGAACCACCGGAGACCTCCCTTCTCTTCACCCTGGAGAATGTCCTGATCACACCGCATATGGCCTGGTATTCAGAAGAGGCAGGAGCGGATCTCCAGCGGATGGCTGCTGAAGAGGTGAGTCGGGTCCTCCAGGGGAAGCCCCCTCTGTTCCCGGTAAACCCCCAGGTGAAAAAACGCTGATGGTCACCACGTCTTGTACGAGGACTGATATCTCTCCTACCTTTCAAGCATCGCAAACTCTTCAAACTGATCGGGGACTGAGCCTAGACTCCTGGTTAATGCCTCAGTCAGTTTTCAGCCTCTATTTTCAGAGTAACTCGCCCAGCAATATCTTGGCTTCCTGTAGGTCTACCGTACCAAATCCCTCCGTGAACCAGCCAGAGATCTCTGCCAGCAGCTTTCGGGCTTCCTCACGTTTTCCTTGTTGTTGCCAGCACCGGCTGAGACTCACGACAGCTCGTAGCTCCAGCGACTTCGTCTGTTGACAACAAGTTATCTCGAGGGCTTGCTGAAAAGAGGATCAAAAAGGCTCAGAGCCTGCTGCAGGTGACTTCGGGCCACCGAAGATACTCCACCAAAGACCAGATTGGCTCCCAGCAGAGTGTAGGCTTGCAGAAGGAGGGTCAGATCTTGGGCCCGTTCGGCCAGGCCCAGGAGCTGTTCCCCGATCTCCTGGGCCCTTTGACGCTCTGGCCAGGATTCTCCGTCTGATCGCGGAAGGGGGGCAGGAGGCGATTGAAGCACCGCGTTTTCACTACTATGAAGGCCGACGGGTGCAGATGATCGATTCCCTCTGGAGACACAACAAGCGTTACGGCCCTTGGACATCAGGTAGAGTCGATTGGTGACTGGTCGTGGAAAGTTTTGCCTCTTCTCATCCTTGCCAATGTGGCCTGTGCCATCTCAATTGTAGGTTACCGGTGTCCCCTGGCTCTGTAGCTTCCCTTGAGCGACTTCACGAGTGACGATTGTCAAGTCCTGAAGATAGGAGTCTATAATCGGCTCGTGCGCTGGCGTGACTGTCAGATGGATACCCGGTGGCACCATCTGCCGGTTGACAAACCATCCACGAGCACTCATGCCATCAGCCACTGCATAGATATCCAGCGTGCGTGACCCATAAGCGAAGAGGCTCATGTCCGGCTTTCCCCAGACTTCTAATTCTGGGATTTGATGGATACCCTGGATAAGGGCGGTGGTGGTGCGCATGATCTTTTCCGCTAGCTTCAGATAACCCTCTTCGCCCAGATAGTGCATAACCGCCCAGGCAGCAGCAATTGCCCCGCCAGGCCGTGTCCCAGCAATAGTAGGGGAGCTGTAAAGGCCAGTAGGCCAATCCCGAAAATCAAATCCCTGATATTTATGGATAGAAGCATCCCGATAGAGGAGTGTGGAAGCCCCTTTCGCCCCAAAGCCATATTTATGGATATCTGCTGATATCGAGGTGACTCCGGGCACTCGAAAATCGAAAGGTGGAATCGCATAGCTGAGTTTTTCCAGGAAAGGTAACAAAAAACCTCCCATACAGGCATCCACGTGAAAACAGATCTTTCTTTCCTGAGCAATCGCGGCCAGATCTGAGATGGGATCGATTACACCATAGGAATAGTCAGGAGCTGAGCCGACGACGAGCACAGTATTCTCCGTAATCGCAGCCTCTAGCGCAGAGACATCGGCTCGGAAGTCCTCCCGTACAGGTGTACGGATGACCTTGAGTCCAAAATAATGAGCTGCTTTGTTAAAAGCCGGATGAGCAGTCACCGGTAAGACAATTTCTGGCTCTGTTATATACGGTTGCTCGACTCGGGCTCGATCTCGCGCGGTCTTCACCGTCAAGAGGAGGCTCTCGGTTCCTCCGGAGGTCATGTTGCCTATGGCCTGGTCTCCATGGAGTAAACGGGCAGTCATCGCGACCACTTCCGTTTCAAAGCGTTTTAGACTGGGGAAGGCTTTGAGTCCTAAACCATTTTCCGAAAAGAACATGAGATAAGCTTCCTGAGCCACTTCCAAAACATCTTCACCGGCATAGAACACATACCCGGCTGTTTTCCCATGACACCAGTCTGCATCATCACGCCGGGCTTCTTCCATCAGCTTTTTCAGCTCCTCCCGCTTTTTACCCTGTCGAGGGAGATGTAGACCATGAGCAACAGGGGCAACAGAGGGATCGTGACGGTTCATAGAAGACTGCTCCTCTAGATGGCACTCCCTATTCTTGCAGTGGTTTGTCTAACAGGTCTAGAATAGATTGGAGTTCGGTTTTCAGGTCATTGATCAGTATGACAAGAGTGGCTTCTTCCTGGTGCCGTTCTTCGAGTTCTTGCCGTTCGCGGAGAATCCGCTGGAGTTCCTTTTGGGCTCCAGGTATGGTATATCCATGATCGTAGAGCAGGGATTTGATTTTCCGGATAAGCTCTATATCTCGCTTTTCGTAAATGCGATGGCCTGATCGATTTTTTTGAGGGCGGAGCTGGGGAAATTCTGTCTCCCAATACCGGAGAACATGGGACTGTATCCCAACAATGTCCGCCACTTCACCAATTCGATAAAATAATTTGTCTGGAAAGTCGCGATCCATTTATCTTCTGAAGGATCTCCAGGACAAAGAAATGATATCGTTTCCCCTCACTTTAGAAGGGTGCAGTATACTACTCTTACACAAAATGTGCAAGAGAGAAATTCTCTCTTTTGGGACTGTGGTAAACCAATTTTTTGTATTTGTTGTATCTTAAATAATATTTTTCGCTCTCGAAATTTTTCTTGCCAGGAGGTTTGTGGGAGCACGGGTCTCCAGTTTACTGCGAAAGAGACGCTAGAGTTTTCAGGAATGGCTACGGACCTTTAGAAGAAAGAAGCGAGCTTTGCCGTGTGGTCTGCAGAGGGTATCTCTGGAGAAAAACCCCATAGTGCCCTATCTTTTAGGATATCCTGCAGAAACGTATAGGTCAATTACCCCTCTTCGCGTATGGGCAGCGGATCTCAAGCCGGTCGTCCTCAAAAGAGCCAAAGCCTGGAGATATCCGGAGATGGGAAGTCGCCCCCCGAGAATCATTTGACAAATTTTCAACTCCTTGTTAATACTCCAGATAACTTGATCAGCCTTTGAGGATTTTTGCGTTTCAGGAAAGTAGCGCTGTCTGAAGGTCTTGACCGCTGAGGACGCAGAGCATGCTGTGCGTGATGCGATAGAGGAGAAACCGGGAATATCCTCCTCTTCTCTGGACTATACTCAGAATAGAAGGACAGAAGAGAAAAGGATAGAGACTATGGCTTGGATTTACCTTATCATTGCTGGTTTATTTGAAGTGGCTTGGGCTGTAGGGTTAAAATATACATATGGCTTCACCCGAATCTGGCCAAGTGTGGGAACGATTGCTTGCATGATCGTGAGTTTCCTTTTGTTGGCGCTGGCTTTGAAAACAATTCCGGTGGGGACGGGATATGCGGTATGGACCGGTATCGGAGCTGCGGGAACCGCAATTATAGGGATGCTGCTTTTGGGGGAACCAAGAGCAGTGGGACGAATAGTGTGTATCTTACTGATTATCAGTGGTGTTATTGAGTTGAAGCTGATGTCTCCCTCTATAGAGTGATGCTCCCGTTCTCCAACCACTGGTTGATTTATAAATAATACCAATTTGCCTGGAGCATGACGCATTCTTGTCATGCTAAGCCCTCCGCTGCGCTGCGGGAGTCGAACGGACAACTCTTCGCTTTGCTCAGAGTGACACAAGGGTATGCTCCATTTCTATGGCAAATTGGTATAAGTACTTCGTGAACAGAGTTATGGAACGATGCTTTATCTACAGGTCTACTCTTCTTAAGGCTTTAAGCTGAAATTTCTGCAGGAGGAATCTGTTATGGCCAAGAAATCTCGAAAGTCCCTCAGTCGATTCCCGATACCTAAACTCGAGGACCTCCCTCCAGATATTCGGGAACGGATTCTGAAAGTACAAGAAAAGATAGGTTTTATACCAAATGTTTTTCTGGTCATGGCGCATCGACCGGCAGAATTTCGAGCGTTCTTTGCCTATCACGATGCTCTTATGGAGAAGGATAACGGATTGAGTAAAGCAGAACGCGAGATGATTGTGGTGGCTACCAGTGCTGCGAATCGGTGTCCTTATTGTGTTATTGCCCATGGGGCTATCCTGCGGATTCGAGCCAAGAATCCGCTTCTGGCTGACCAGATAGCTATAAACTACCAGCAGGCTGATCTTACCCCTCGCCAGAAAGCCATGCTTGACTTTGCCCTTAAGGTATCACAGCATGCAGAGGCTATCGATGATCAGGATCTAGCCGCTTTGCGTAAACAGGGCTTTACGGATGAAGATATTTGGGATATCGGGGCTATTGCTGCTTTTTTTGCTCTCTCCAACCGTATGGCGAGTCTTACCGGTCTGTGGCCTAATGAAGAATTCTATCTCATGGGTCGAGTTCCACGGCAGTGAGTGAAGAACCCCGAACAAGAAGAGTCTAACACCCAAGAAAGGATGGATTGTGCAACGTCTTCGTCTCGTATCTCCGGCCAAAGTGAATCTTGGCTTAGCCGTTCAAGGGAAACGCCCGGATGGGTATCACGATCTGGAGACGGTCTTTCAACTGATAGACCTCACCGATACCCTGATCCTGGAACTGGATCTCTCAGGTGCGATAAGTCTTTCCACCGATCAGGTAGAGTTACCCACTGGGGAGGATAATCTGGTCTATCAAGCTGCTCTGCTTTTGCGACGGTATACCCGCTGCTCTCTCGGTGTAAAGATGACTTTACAAAAGGTGATTCCTGTCGGAGCCGGTTTAGGAGGAGGAAGCAGTAATGCCGCCTATACACTTTGGGGACTCAATATCCTGTGGAAATTAGACCTGAGGTCGGAAGAGTTGCGCACTCTTGCTCAACAACTGGGGAGTGACGTCCCCTTTTTCCTCTTTGCTGCCCAGGCTATTGGACGGGGGAGGGGCCATGATCTCTCGCCCCTTCCCTCGACCCCACCATTCTCTGTCGTCCTTCTGAACCCTGGTTTTTCTCTCTCTACCGCTGAAGTGTATGGTCGGTATAAATTAAGGTTGACAAACCGGGAAAATCGTATTACTATGCTTACGCATTTTCTTCAGACGGGGAATACACTTGCCCTGGGACGTCACCTCTTTAATGATCTGGAAAGCGCCGTTCTCGATGACTACCCAGTCATTAAGGAAATGAAAGAGGCGCTACTCACTCGAGGAGCAACCGGAGCAATTATGTCGGGTAGTGGTCCTACTGTCTTTGGTCTATTCGCCGATATGTACACTGCTCAAGAGGCCCTTGTTGACCTGCAAGAGAAACACCATGGATGGTGGTCGCGAAAGACGACCACTATCCACTCGTTAGACTCAGTATGGCAGCGGGTAAGATGGGAGAGATAGCACCTCGGCAGCAAAGGGTCTCATATCTTCGAAGGTTTTTAGCAGGTGTCATCCTCTCTTTTTCTGGGTCCAACCGCTGGGATATTACCCTAACTTGTGTGCCACAAAAGGCTAAGGCTTGGACTATTAAGGGGAAGGAGCTTTCTTCCTACTCGTCTATCTGATTCAGGTAGTGAGGTATGGAGAGAAAGAAAAAGAGCACAAAGTAACCATATTGCCGAAAAGCAGAGGGGGGCATTATGAATGGTCGAGAGTACGTGGTCTTTTCCGGTCGAGCGAATCCATCGTTGACCCGGGAAATCTGTAACTATCTGGCCACGGACGAAGGGGCGATTGACATATCGACGTTTAGTGATGGGGAGATTTATGTTCAGATTTGTGAGAATGTCCGTGGAAGAGATGTCTTTGTGGTGCAGCCTACCTGTCCACCGGTCAATGAAAATCTGATGGAACTCCTGATTATCGTGGATGCGCTCAAACGGTCCTCGGCTAGTCGGATTACAGCGGTGGTTCCTTATTATGGCTATGCTCGGCAAGACCGTAAAGATAAACCTCGGGTACCCATTACGGCAAAATTGGTGGCCGACCTCTTTATGGCGGCAGGTGTAGATCGTGTGTTGGCTATGGATCTGCACGCTGGGCAATTGCAGGGATTTTTTAATATCCCGGTGGATAATCTTTTTGCCGCTCCTGTCTTACTCGAATACATCAGAAAACAGGGTTATGAAGATCTGATGATTATCTCCCCTGATGCTGGTGGATTTGAGCGAGCACGCTCTTTTGCCAATCGGCTGGGTGCCATGCTCGGGATCATTAATAAACGGCGAGACTCAAAAAATGTGTCTCATGTCCTGAATATTATCGGGGAAGTAAAAGGAAAGAATCTAATCCTGCTGGATGATATGATTGATACTGGGGGCACGATTGTCAATGCTGCTCATGCCTTATTAGAGAAGGGCGCACGTAGTGTTCGAGCCTACTGTACCCATCCCGTGTTCTCGGGCAAAGCTGTGGAGCGATTGAGAGAGGCTCCTTTAGAAGAGATTGTGGTGACCGATACGATCCCGCTCTCTGCGGAGGCGCGTAACTGTAAAAAATTTACCGTTTTGACCGTTGCTTACTTGTTAGGAGAGGCTATTCGACGGATTCATTCTAATGATTCGGTCAGCTCGTTGTTTATTTAGAATTCATAGCGAGTAAGTTTGTAAATATTATTCTGAGTCCTTCGCTTTGCTCGGAGCTTGTTCCTTCGTTTTACTCGGGACAGGCTCTGAGTGGCGCGAAGGAATAAACTGTGTAAAGAATCTCTAGGTAGCGTTGCAGAGAGCCTTTGTGGAGTTTATCCCGAAGCGTAGCGTAGGGAAGCCCATTTGTCATCCCGAAGCGAAGGGATCAGGGTAACAGATAACCAATCATACCGAGCTTTTTGCTGCGCTCTGAGATAAGGAAAGGCCTTCCTTTCGCTTCAGGACAACCCTCCGAAACCCTGTCAAAAGCGAGAGTCTTCACAGTGGGCTCAGTATGATAATTCTTTGGAATTCAACGCATTAAAATAAGCTGAGAGGTAAACTGATATTGTGGGGCTGCATGCTTTAGAAATACTCGACAAGGAGAATGTTATGGAAGCATTTACTGTCATCGGGAAAAGGCGAAATGCCACCGGTAAAGGGGTGGCTCGGAAGATCCGGAAACAAGGACTTATTCCAGGGATCGTGTATGGTGGCTCTGCCCCTATTCCGGTCATTGTTGACCCCAAACATCTGGTCAAAATCTTGCGCTCACCGTCGGGCGAAAACACCATTTTCCAGTTTACGGTGGAGGGAGAGGAACAACGAGAACGCAAAGTCATTATCCGAGACCTTCAATATCATCCTTATAAGGAACTCCTCCTCCACGTCGATCTGCACGAAATTTCTATGGATGAAGAGATTGTGGTGCGTGTGCCTATTGAACTCATTGGAGAGCCAATCGGTGTGCGGAATGGGGGGGTGTTGAGTCATCTGCTTTGGGAAGTGGAAGTGGAGTGCTTACCTAGTCGTATTCCTCCCAAGATTGAAGTGGATGTCTCTTCTCTCGATATTGGAGATGTCTTGTATGTCTCTGATTTACAGATTCCGGTTGGAGTAAAAGTGTTACAGGAACCAGAAGAGGCTGTGGCCTCGGTCAGTGTGATTACAGAAGAAGTAATAGAAGAGGCTCCTGAGGAAGAGGAAATTACCGAACCTGAACGTATTGGGAGAGGACGAGAAGAAGAGGAAACAGAGGAAGATTGAGGCTGATTGTTGGACTGGGCAATCCAGGGAAAGAGTATGAACAGACGAGGCACAACGTAGGTTTCTGGGCGATTGATGCGTTGCAGCAGGCCTATCGTATCCCACTCCAGCTCAGCAATGCGCTGGCCTATACGGGGTGTGGAAGAATCGCGGGAGTGGAGGTGTTACTTGTCAAACCGCTCACTTTTATGAATCGGAGTGGGGTGGCGGTACAGAAACTTTTGACCACGTATCAATCAGGAGCGTACGATTTAATCCTCTTACATGACGATATCGACCTGCCCCTGGGAAAAATCCGTGTGAAATGGCGTGGAGGAGATGCTGGTCATAAAGGGGTGCGCTCAGTAATGGAGCATCTGGGGACGGACGAGTTTCTCCGTATTCGTATTGGGGTAGGGCGTCCTTCGAGCGGAGAAGATGTTTCCGCTTATGTACTGAGCCCATTTACGGAAGAAGAGCGGAGAGTTATAGAGCAGGTGATTGGTGAACAGGTAGTAACGAGCATCGTGGCTATTCTCCAGGGAAAAGTTCGGGATCCCAAACCTCAAGAGAACCTGCCAGGATGCCAGGAGACCAAGATGAGATAAAAAAAGGAGGAAGAGAAAGAGCATGCCATCCTATCTAACGGCGATCGTGGGAATATTGTTAGGAGCAGGGGGGGTAGCTGTTGCCTATAAGCTCTACCAATACATCGTTTCGCAGTCCGTGGGCACTGAGTTGATGAAGGAGCTTGCGGAGGCCATTCATGAAGGAGCGATGGTTTTTCTCAAACGAGAATATCAGATTCTCGGTGTTTTTGTGGCGATTGTTTTCGTGCTGCTCGCGATTTTTATTGGGTTTTTCACAGCCATAGCCTTCCTGGTGGGAGCTGGCTGTTCGATGTGTGCAGGCTTCTTTGGTATGAGTGCTGCTACACAAGCCAATGTACGTACAGCACAAGCTGCCAGTTCCCAGGGACAGAGAAAAGCTCTGGAAATCGCCTTTTCAGGTGGGGCTGTCATGGGGATGTCTGTCGCCAGTCTTGGTCTCCTGGGGATTAGTCTGTTTTTCCTCCTCTTTGCGACCAGTAATCCAGCCGTCATCAATGGATTTGCCATGGGGGCAAGCTCGATCGCCCTTTTTGCCCGTGTAGGAGGTGGGATTTATACCAAGACCGCTGATGTGGGAGCGGATCTGGTCGGGAAAGTTGAGGCCGGTATTCCAGAAGATGATCCCCGAAATCCGGGGGTGATCGCAGATAATGTGGGGGATTGCGTTGGAGACACGGCTGGAATGGGGGCGGATATCTTTGAATCTTATGTGGGCTCAGTAATTGCGACTGTGGCCATTGGAGCCACTGGTGCGATTGGCGAGGGGGCGCGTCTGGCCTGGATGTCCCTTCCGCTCTATCTGATTATGGCCGGGTTGATCAGTTCGGTGATAGGGATCCTTTCTATTCGTGTCCTCCAACGATTTAGTCCAGCAGCCGCCTTACGGTATTCGACCTTTATCAGTGCCGTTCTCTTTCTGATACTCGCCTATCTCATTACTGCAGCGATGGGGTTATCCGGAACTGCGGCATCTGGTCTCATAGTCACGAGTGCTGATGTCTTCTGGGCCATCCTCTCGGGAAGTCTTGCTGGCATTCTGATCGGGCTAGTGACGGAATTCTATACCAGTTCGCGTCCGATCCGGCGGATTGCCGAGGCTTCACAAACGGGCACCGCAACCAATATGATTACCGGTCTGGCGGTAGGCTTTGAGAGTACTATTATTCCAGTCATAATTATTGCCATCGCCACTTATACCGCTGCCCAATTTGCTGACCTCTATGGCGTGAGTATTGCCGCCGTGGGTATGCTGGCTACGGTAGGTATTACGATGTCGGTGGATGCCTATGGCCCTATTGCGGATAATGCCGGAGGAATTTCGGAGATGGCCGGTTTAGGGCCCGAAACCAGAGCCATCACCGATAGTCTCGATGCCCTGGGTAATACCACTGCCGCTATTGGAAAAGGGTTTGCCATTGGCTCGGCTGCCTTGACTGCCTTGGCTCTCTTTTCTGCTTATACCAAAGCCGTGCAGTTAGAAAGCATTGATTTGACAAAGGCGCTCGTTGTGGTAGGGATTTTGCTGGGAGGAATTCTTCCCTTTTTCGTAGCCTCTACGACCATGACCTCGGTGGGCAAAGCGGCTTTTAAGATGGTGGAAGAGATCCGCCGCCAGTTTCGAGAAATCCCTGGTCTGATGGAAGGGAAGGCTAAACCTGATTCTGCCCGTTGTGTCGCCATCAGCACAACAGCCGCGCTACAGGAGATGATTCTTCCAGGAGTGGTTGCCGTCCTTTCTCCCGTGATTGTAGGGTTACTACTGGGCAAAGAGGCTTTAGGAGGTATGCTCGCAGGAGCGACTCTTACCGGCGTATTACTTGCTCTGATGATGTCTAATGGTGGCGGAGCATGGGATAATGCCAAAAAATATATTGAACAGGGAAATCTGGGGGGAAAAGGTTCGGAGGCCCATAAAGCAGCAGTAGTAGGCGATACAGTGGGAGACCCGTTCAAGGACACCTCCGGCCCCTCCATGAATATTTTAATCAAGTTGATGTCAGTGGTGTCTCTGGTACTGGCCCCACTCTTTATCTAAAGAGAGGTAAGAGCGTCATTCTGCATGGCATAGCTTGGCGGAGGATAGGTAAGGAGAGGAATGCCTATCCTCTTTTTTTCTTCTGATGGCAACTTCTGTTCTGGTGGAAAGTCCACACAATAACGGTTCCCTCTTGATTTTCGATAAGGTATCTGCTACCCTCTTCCATCACTATTGGACAACTGCTGGGCTAGTACACGACGACGAAAGTTCCTGGGCAGTTTGTTGCTCTGATACCTCCACCACAGAAGCGCAGAGGACATGAAGAATGCAGTTGAGTGTCTTAGGAGTGTTGAGTGTGAAGTCTACTTCTAGGCACTCAACACTCAACACTGAACACTGGTGATCCTTCGTGTCTCCGTGGTGAAAACCATCATAAAGTTATACGTTGGAGAGAGACAATTCTTGATTAAAGGAGGTGACAAAAGGATGCGACTGTATGAAAATGTGCTTATCCTGCACCCAGAACTCGATGAAGAACAGATCGATTCCCATATCGAACGATTTACAGCGATCGTTGATCGTCTGCATGGTCAGCTCGCCAAAATCGAGAAATGGGGGAAGAAAAAGCTCGCTTATCCAGTCAAAAAACATCGCTATGGATTTTATGTGTTGCTCCGTTTCCATGGAACTCCCGAGCTTATTGGGGAACTTGAACGCAACTATCGCTTGATGGATACAGTGCTTCGGTACCTGACTGTCCATCTCGAAAGAGAACCGGTCGATACTGTCCCCTTGCTTGATGATGATATCCCTGATTTTGAAGAAGTGGTGAGTGTCGACGATATAGAAGAGGAGATCGACCTGATGGATGAGGGTGAGGAAGAAGCGAGAGCTACAGAAGACGAAGAAGAGGAAGAAGACGAGGAAACCAAAGGGCAAAAGAGTGTAGAGGAGGCCTACTAATGGCAAGCTTAAATAAGGTGTTCCTCTTGGGTAACCTCACGAGAGATCCAGATCAGCGCTATACGCCGAGTGGCCTAGCCGTCACGCGCTTGGGACTTGCTGTTAATACCCGTATCAAACAAGGGGAAGAATGGAAAGATGATGTCTGCTTTGTGGATGTGGTCGTATTTGGAAAGCAGGCCGAAAGCTGTAATGAATATTTGAGCAAGGGCAGAATGATCCTGGTGGAAGGTAGATTGCAATGGCGGAGTTGGGAGAGCGAAGATGGACAAAAACGGAGTAAACATGAAGTCATTGCAGAACGGATTCAGTTCATGCCTGGCCGACGAGAACGCAGCGAGCCGGATGATTTTGATAGTAGTAGCTTCGAAGGGCCATCCTCCTCGGTCGAGGAAGATGATATCCCTTTTTAAATCCAGAGGAATAGCGCCCTAACGAAGTGAGCTGGAGTAGATCCAGCAAAAACAGAAAGATGATATATTTACTGTAAGGTCTAAGGGAGGGAAAGGGTGCGCGCACGGACAAAACGTTTTCAGCGAAAGAAAATTTGTCGGTTTTGTGCTGATAAGATAGATTATATTGACTATAAAGATGTGCGAAGACTGCGGAACTTGATCACAGAACGGGGGAAAATTATTCCTCGACGGATTTCCGGCAATTGTGCTCGCCATCAACGTCAACTTACTACCGCCATTAAACGAGCCAGAAATATTGCTTTAATGCCTTTTATAGTAGAAAGTTAACGATGCTGTTCATGGCTACAAGGGAGGCCATTGGTGAAGATGCGCGTACGCTACATGACGGTAGCCGTAGGCGGTTTTGCTGCTTTACTGTCATGTGGTCTTTTTTTCGCAGCGCTTTTTCTTCCGGTATTTGGAGTCTTGATCAGTCTTCTTTCCGGAGTGCCTCTACTCTTCGTCAGTCTGTATGCCGGCAGGAAAGGAGGCATAGGTGTGGTAGCGTTCGTGACCTTGATGCTCGTACTCTTTGGGGGGATCCAAGAGAGTCTCCTCTTTATTCTCCAATATGGAGTGAGTGCACTGGTTTTGGCCGAAGCCATTCGGAAAGGCTGGTCTCCTGCTCGAAGCATCTTAACAGCGGTAGGCATAGCCTTGGGCGTAGCGACTATGGTTGTGCTTGCCTATGGCAGTGTGCAACAGACTAACCCTTTACCGCTTTTAAAGCAAGAGATCAAAACTGGCATTACGAACATGATAGCCCTTTATCAGGAGCAGGGAATTGAACAGGAGCAACTCCGCCTGCTTCAAGAGTATGTCGATAACATTATCGACTTCTTTTTCTATTCTTTCCCCGCTCTCCTTCTTATTAGCTTCTTAGTCGCGAGCAGTCTGACCTATTTTACTGTGTATAGGGTGTGGCTCAGATGGGGAAAGGAACAAATATTTCCACCCTTCTCCTTTGCCCACTGGAGCTTGCCGGAATATCTTATCTGGGCGTTGATTGCGGCAGGATTTCTGATCTTTCTGCCGATTGCTCCAGTGCAGTTTGTGGCTCAAAACCTCTTACTGGTCGTACTCTTTTTCTATCTGTTGCAAGGACTTGCTATTGTCCATTTCTATTTGCAAAAGGGAAAAATCCCTTTTTTTTTACGTGGGTTAGGGTATGTTTTGCTGCTAATACAACCTGTATTCTTGCTTGTAGTTACCGCCCTGGGGGTCTTTGATCTGTGGGTAAATTTTCGACGAATTCAGTAAAAAACGGTATAATAGGAAGTAACACCCTGGAAGAAATAAGGAGAACACGGAGAACGGAAAATTTTGCTATCCTCTGTAGATCTATGCTGAAAAGATTGTGAGGAGAAGTCTGATGGCCGGGATGAAAATCATTTTGAAACAAGATGTTGCTAATTTAGGAAAAGCGGGAACAGTGGTCGAGGTGGCCAGAGGGTACGGCAGAAATTATCTTATCCCGAAAGGATTAGCTCTGCCAGCCACGCCACAGAATGAAAAGCAGCTTTTGTATCTCCAGAAAGTGCGCAGCGATAAGTTGCTCCGAGAGAAATCAGAGGCGGAAGCCTTCGCGGCCGAGTTAGCCGAGGTGACTTGCACCATTACCCGCAAAACGGGAGAAAAGGATCGACTCTATGGTTCGGTAACTACTATGGATATCGAGGAGAATCTCAAAAACCAGGGTATCCTGTTAGATCGAAAGAAAATTCGTCTCGAAAGTCCCATCAAATCCTTAGGAACCTTTGAGGTTCCCGTACGGCTTCATCCAGAAGTCACGGGAAAGATTAAAGTGCGCGTAGTAAAAGAATAGGATTGAGCGTAGATGAGGTCAGGAGTATGGATCTTCCTCTCCAAAAGCTTCCACCCCAGAATATCGAAGCCGAACAGGGTGTTCTTGGCGCTATTCTTCTAGAGAATGAAGCCTTTCCCAAGGTCATGGAATTCATAGAGGAGAAGCATCTTTACCGAGAGGCGCATCGCATAATTTATGCGGCAATGCTGGATCTTTTTGAGAAGAATGAGCCTATTGATCTCCTCACCCTGACCGAGATGCTCCGCAAGAAAAATCAGTTAGAGGCAGTAGGAGGGATAGGCTATCTCACCTCCCTGGTCGAAAGTGTCCCCACGGCAGCGAATGTGACCTATCATGCCCGAATCGTTAGAGAGAAGGCGATTCTCCGGAGTTTGATTGCTGTGGCCACGGAGATCATTACGCAAAGCTATGAAAATCCAGAAGATGTCGATGATCTGCTGGACAAAGCAGAGAGCATTATCTTTGAAATTTCTGAGAACCGGGGACAACCCACCTTCTCGACCATTAGTAATATTCTCAAGGAGAGTATTCGACATCTGGAAAAACTCTTTGAAAACCGCGAACTGGTCACCGGGGTGCCGACCGGGTTTATGGAGTTTGACCGGTTAACCGCAGGTCTGCAACCGGGAGATCTGATCATTATCGCTGCCCGTCCGAGCATGGGAAAGACGAGTTTTGCTCTGAACATCGCTCAATATGTAGGCATGCGGCGAAAAGAACCGGTGGCCATTTTCAGCCTGGAGATGTCCAAAGAACAGCTCGTTATCCGCATGTTATGTTCTACCGCACGGATTAATTCTACCAAATTGCGCACGGGTTTCCTCTCCAAAGATGATTGGCCCAATATCATCCGGGCGGCTGGGAAATTGGCTGATGCTCCTATCTTCATTGATGATACGCCCGCCATTACTGTGCTGGATATTCGGGCAAAAGCTCGACGCCTGCTCGCGGAAAAAGGTAAACTCTCTTTGATCATTATTGATTATCTCCAGTTAATCCAGGGGAGACGCACCCGGGCTGAGAACCGCCAGCAAGAGATTTCGGAGATTACTCGCTCCCTGAAGGCACTAGCAAAAGAATTGCGAGTACCTATTATTGCCCTCTCGCAGTTGAGTCGGGCTGTTGAACAGCGCAGTGATCGCCGTCCCCAACTTGCTGATCTCCGGGAATCTGGCGCTATCGAGCAGGATGGCGATGTAATTGTTTTTATCTATCGCGATGAGGTCTATAACGAAAGAGAAGACAACCAGGGTATCGCCGAGTTGATCATTGGCAAGCAGCGTAACGGTCCGATTGGCACGATCAAACTGGCTTTTCTTAAGGAATATACCAAGTTCGAGGAGATTACCTATCGTACCGAGGGGTAATTTTGTATAGGATAAGAGAGGGAGAGAGGGGGATAATAAAAGATATGCTAAACAAGAAATCTATCCCCCTCTCCTTTTTATCTCCCTGTCTCCTTTTCTTACACATTTTTTGTACCGTGTTGTACCGGCCATGACTTATCACACAGGGAGGGAAGCAGTGAAGCCGGAATATACATCATCTTCTGAGAGACCATGGCCACCTGAGCTCGTAGAATGGAAAGAACGATTGGCCAAACTGCTGGGCACGCAACAAGACCCATTTGAAGCTATCCAGAATTTGCTCAGTGGACATAACCGGTTGCGAGCGGCGTTAGTGGAGGCCAAAGCGCAAATCGAAGCGATGCAGCAAGAGATTAAAAAACTGAGTTCTCCACCACTCCCCTATGGTATCTATGAAGGGCCCAGTAAACTACCCGACTATGTCACTATCAAAGTCGATGGGAAAAAATATGATGTTATGGTTGCCAATAAGCAGATCAAGCTGGAAGAGCTCAATCGTGGTCAGGAACTCCTCCTGAACGGTGCTTTCAATGTGCTGGATGTTTATGGCTATGAAGAACGTGGAGAGCTGAGTCGAGTCTTTGATGTGTTGAAGGATGGACGACTCATTATCCGCTATCGGGAAAATGAGGAGCGTGTAGTTCATCGTGCTCAACCTCTGGTGAACGAGGTGATCAAGGTTGGCGACTATGTCCGTTTTGATCCGAAATCCCAATTAGTTATTGAAGTGCTTCCCCGCCGGGAAGTAGAAGATGTTCTGCTGGAAAATATTCCCGATACCGACTATAGTGCTATCGGTGGGCTCGATCGGCAGGTCGAACAGATTCGGGATGCCATTGAACTCCCTTATCTGCATAAAGAACTCTATAAATCCTATCAGCTTCGTCCTCCTAAGGGAGTGCTCCTTTATGGAGCACCCGGATGTGGAAAAACCCTTATTGCCAAAGCAGTGGCTCACAGCCTCGCGCAAAAGGTACGAAAAGACCTGGAAGAGAAACGCACCGCCATAGAGCTCTATCAGATGATACAGGAGGAAAAATATACTCTGGGATGGTGGGAACAGTTTGTGACTCTGGTAGAACAGATTCATCCCGGACAAGATCTGATGCATAATGTCGCAGTTTTGGATGGGCAAGATCCCACCCTTGTAGCGCTAGAGAAAAGGAATGTAGCTCGTCAGTGGTTGGAGGAATATTTTCACGAACGGGGAATAGATCCCCATCTGCTGGTGATCGAATTGACAAAAATCCAGAATCTCTTGCAGAATGGCACAACTGGCCACTTTATCAATATCAAGGGACCAGAGCTGCTCAATAAATATGTGGGCGAAACGGAGCGAAAGATCCGAGAAATCTTTCTGCGCGCTAAAGAAAAAGCCCAGGCCGGCCTCCCGGTAATCATTTTCTTTGATGAAATGGAATCCATGTTTAAGACCCGTGGGTCGGGGATCTCTTCCGATGTGGATTCGACGATTGTACCACAACTGCTTGCAGAGATTGATGGAGTGGAAGGCCTGGAGAATGTGATCATCATTGGCGCATCGAATCGGCAGGATCTGATCGATCCCGCTGTACTGCGTCCAGGCCGGTTAGATATTAAGATCAAAATCGACCGGCCCAACCGAATAGCGGCACAGGATATTTTTAGCAAATATCTGTTGCCCTCTCTCCCTCTCCATCCAGACGTACTCCAAGAATACGGGACTCCTGAACGGGCTGTCCAGCAGATGATTGAGTCCCTGGTAGAAGAAATTTATGCAGAAAAAGAGGACAACCGCTGTCTCCATATTCTCTATAGTGATGGAGAAGAGAAGATTCTCTACCGTAAGGATTTTATCAGTGGAGCCATGATAGCGGGTATAGTGGCACGGGCCAAGAAAACAGCCATTAAACGCTACCTGGCCACAGGTGAACAGGGGATCAAACTCCAGGATTTGCTCAACGCTATTCAAGAGGAATTTAAAGAAAATGAAGATCTGCCCAATACGAATGATCCAGAAGAGTGGGTAAAAATTTTAGGAGGCTCGCCCAAAAAGATCCGTGAGGTTAGGCCTTTATTCCCCTTTTTGACAGAGGAGAAACTGGTTGAGCATTCCTAAAATTGTTGGGATCGAGCAAGAATATGCGATTATGGTCAGTGGAACAGCAGCCCCCGATCTCCTCTCGCCTGTTCAGGCCTCTTTTCTACTCGTCAACAGTATAACAAACGCCAAAGATGTGCTCTGGGATTATGGGGAAGAAGCTCCCCTTTGTGACGCATTACAACCTTATGAGCCCTCACCAGCTATTACGCTTCCCGCGGAAGATAATCGGCTCATCAATACGTTACTTCCTAATGGGGCACGGTTTTACGTAGATCATGCGCATCCTGAATTCTCTACCCCAGAGTGTCTCAGTGCGTTGGAAGTGGTGGCCTATGATAGGGCTGGTGAACTGATCCTGAACCGGTGCCGAGAACGAGCTAATCATCTGCTCCAGGGTGAACAACAGATCCAGCTCTTTAAAAATAACAGCGATCATCAAGGGAATTCCTACGGGTGTCACGAAAATTATCTTCTGGATGCACAGGCCTATAGGCAGATTTTTCACGGAAGGGGTGAACGAGAGCTAGTTCCATTTTTAATAACCCGCCAGATTTACTGTGGTGCAGGCAAAGTGGGAGTGGAAGAGGAGAGAGCTCAGGGAACGGTACCTTATCAAATTTCTCAGCGGGCGGATTTTTTTGAGACTCTCTATAGCGTTAAAACCACCTCTGCCCGGCCTCTGATTAATACCCGGGATGAACCCCATGCGGATCGGAAACGTTTTCGACGGCTCCACCTCATTCTTGGTGATGCCAATATGAGTGCCTATGCCTCCTATCTCAAGATTGGCACGACCCAGATGATTTTACGGATGTTTGAAGATAATGCACTCAAGGATTTGACTCTCGAAGATCCGGTGACTGCCTTGAAAACTATCTCTCGCGATCCGAGTTGTCAGGTGACGGTAAAATTGCAAAATGGGAAACGTCTCAGCGCCATAGAAATTCAAGAGGAGTATGTAGAGATGGCGCATCGCTATTTTGCCTCGCTTGCCTCTCCAACCCCTGAAGAAGCCGATGTGCTCCAGCAGTGGACAGAAGTAATCCAGGCTCTCAAAAAAGATCCGATGACCTTGGGACGCAAGATCGACTGGATTATCAAGAAGTGGTTGCTGGAATGGCAGAGCCAGAAAAGGGGTATGGCCTGGAATTCTCCACGCCTGTCCCAACTCGATATCCAGTATCACAATGTTGATCGTCAGAAGAGTTTGTACTATATGCTGGAACAGGAAGGACGGGTGGATCGATTTTTTCCCCCTTCAACCCCTTGGGAACAGTATATGGCTCGTCCACCAGTACACAGCCGAGCTTATCTGCGGAGTCAATGTTTAGCCCGCTATAGAGAGCAGATTCATCGAGTGAGCTGGGGAGGTATCTGGTTTAACGGGGCTTCACATCTTCTCTATCTGGGATTGCCGGATCCGAGTCGTGGTACACAACAGGAATGTGAGGCACTTCTCCAGCAAGCCGCCAGTATGGAAGAATTGTCTATGCTCTTATCGCAAACTACCTAGTGCATATCTATATCCAAGAGAGCTCTTTGGCATGGCAAAGTTGCTTGAGGAATATAGATATCCTGGGAGTCGAATGAATAACCCTTCGTTACGCTCCTGAAGCAGCGCGCAGGGAAGTCCGCTCGTCATCCGGGAATCGAATGGACAGCCCTCCGCTACGCTCCGGGAGCGCAGGTCTCTGGCCTGCAGCGGGCGAGACGCCCGCGCTCCCAGCGGAGACGCTTTACCAAAGAGGTATCCTGATAATGTACTAGACACGATGGCGAAAGTTTCTTTGCAGTTTGTTGCTCTATATCCACCACGAATGACAATTGGACTTCTCTATACTTCGTTGCGGGAGACACAGAGGTCACAGAGAATGTAAACCAAAATTTTCCTGCTCTCTGTCAATGTCATTCTGAGCCCTTCGCCTCAGGATGACAAGGAGGACGATACTCGCCATGAGTTTGAACCCAAATGCGAATCAATAATTAGAGGAGAAAAGGATGCACCAGGATCGAATCCAACGAGATCACAGTCACGATCAGGAGGTGACCCAGCAAGCCAATCCGGAGATTACGCAACAGGGAGAAGCGATGCTGGAAGATCTGTCTGCACTTGATGCGATGATCGATAGTGTCTTAGAGGAAGATGCTGCTCAATTTGTGGAGCAATTTCGTCAAAAGGGAGGCCAATAGCCTATACCTTATGCAAGAGCGGATTTATGGCACTGAAACCGAATACGCTTTTCAGCATTTCCCTGCTTCGAGTACCTCTGCGCGCGTCTTTCGAGGCACGGAGATCTATCTGTTTTATCTGTTTCGCCTGGCTCTGGAGCAACAGGGATATCGGAAACTCTACGAAGATAAATACAATAACTTTAGTATCTTTTTATCCAATGGCGCTCGTCTTTATGTCGATCGCGGGAGTCATCCTGAGTATGCAACTGCTGAGTGCCGGACCTGGCGGGAGGCAGTTGTGCAAGAAAAGGCGGGGGAGAGGATCATTGCCGATCTCTGTCCGGCCATTGAGAAGGAACTACAGAACATCGGATATCCAGGGCATCTTTTTATTGGCAAAAATAATATCGATGGAGCCGGCAGTACCTATGGGTCCCATGAAAACTATCTGATGGAACGTCATGCCAGCGAGGAAACCCACGCTTTTTTTGCTCGCCTGTCTCGTGCCCTTATCCCTTTCCTGGTAACCCGGCAGATTTTTTGTGGAAGTGGAAAAGTAGACATAGAACCGGGGGGCTCCAGAGAGGGCTATCAAATTTCTCAGCGTGCCGATCATATCGTGACAGAATTATCGACGAATACCGCCAGCAAGGGGATTATCAATACCAAAGATGAAGCCTTGGCCCATGATCAACGCTATCGGCGATTACATCTCATTCTTGGTGATTCCAACATGTCAGAGTTTTCTCTCTATCTGAAACTGGGCACTACAGGAATCGTTTTACGACTCATTGAAGAAGGAGGGCTTTCTTGCGAGATCGAGCTGGAGGATCCGTTGCTTGCCCTGCGCACTATCTCTCGGGATCCTGGCTGCAAACAGCGGGTACGATTGCGGGGAGGCAAACAGCTTACCGCGATAGAGATTCAGAGGCTCTATCTGGAGATGGCACAAAAATTTTATGCCACGAGAAATCCCGATGCTTTAGAGACAGATCTCCTCTCCAAATGGGAAGAAACGCTGGAGTTGCTGGCGGATGATCCATACCGTTTACAGCGCAAGGTAGATTGGGTGATCAAAAAATGGCTCCTGGAACGGCAGATGCAACGGGAAGGACTCTCCTGGTCTTCCCCAAAGATCCGGCAGCTTGATATTAAATATCATGATATTAATAGGCAAGACGGATTATTTTATCTCCTGGAAAAGAATGGTTTTATCGAGCGCTGTCTCGCCCCAGAAGAGATCGAGCGCGCAAAGTATCATCCTCCTCCAGATACCCGAGCGCATATACGACATCAGTTTATCCATACTATCTTGGAACATAATCTGGAAGGGACCGTAAACTGGACCACTTTTTCCTGGGGACCAAACCTGTGTCACTCTGTTGATATCTTAGATCCCTTTGTTTCGTACAGTGACGTCATTGCTAACCTCGCTACCTCTTGACAAGGGTAGGGTGTTCGAGATCAAATATAAGTAGAGAAACTTACCGCCATGGTTCGCTTATTTTTGTAACCAAAAATACATTATATAGAGGAGCGTTTCGCGAACCGCTCCTGCTCTTTCCCTCTTCTAGAATGGATGAGGGTGAAGAATGAAGGTGAGGGATACCAATGCCCAAAGTACTCCTCCAGGCTGAGCATCAGTATCTGCCGCTGGTGGTCCATTTACAGCCAGTTATCAATCTTACCGATGACCAGTTCTATGAGCTCTGTCAACTCAACCGGGATTTACGGATTGAGCGTACCGCCCAGGGAGAATTGCTCATTATGCCACCTGCTGGAGGAGAAACTGGAAGACAAAACTCTGAACTGAATAGACAGTTAGGAAATTGGGCTAAACGCGATGGTACTGGTGTTGTCTTTGATTCATCAACCGGTTTTAATCTACCGAATGGGGCTATACGCTCTCCAGATGCGGCATGGGTGAAACGGTCTCGGTTAGCCACACTGACGCAAGAACAGAAAAAGAAATTTCTTCCCCTTGCCCCGGACTTTGTTATTGAACTACGTTCTCCTTCTGATCATCTCCATACCTTACAGGCGAAGATGCAGGAGTACATCGAGAATGGAGTCCAACTTGGATGGTTGATTGCTCCAGAGGAAAGACGAGTCTATATCTATCAACCACAGAAACACGTTGCATGCCTAGAAAATCCTCTCACCCTTTCTGGAGATCCAGTATTGCTTGGATTTGTTCTTGATCTCCAGGAAATTTGGGAACCAAGATTCTAAGAGCCTCTTCATCTTTAATTATCTGCTGGTTTCCAAGGTGCAGGTGTCGTCTACTCATCCCAGAGGTGCTTATGCGAGGAAAATTGAGAGACGTGTTCTTCTGGACTGTATGCTGTGTTCTCCTGGGAAGTGGAATCCCGGGATGGTGCAGAGACACGGTAACTATCGCCATATACCAGGAGCCAGAAACGCTGAATGTTTATCTGGGCACACAGGCCATTATCGGGGTGGTAATTCGTCCAGTAGCCGAGGGATTGATTGGGATCAATCCACAGGGGGAATTCTATCCGGTCTTAGTCGAGGAAGTGCCGACGGTACAGAATGGAGGGGTATCTGCAGATGGACTGCAGGTCACCTATAAGCTAAAAAGGGGGATTACCTGGCAGGATGGCGCCCCTTTGACCGCCGCAGATATCAAATTTACCTGGGAAGCGATTATAAATCCCAAAAACCTGGTCAAAACCCAGAGTGGATACAACCTTATAACCGCCATTGACACCCCAGATCCCTGGACGGTTGTCCTGACCTTTCGCAAGCTCTATACCTCGTATCTTACTCTATTTCCCTGTATCCTGCCCAAGCATATTCTGGAAAAATATCCGGATATGAATGAGGTGCCTTACAACCGTCAACTGGTAGGAACTGGCCCTTTTCTGGTGAAGGAGTGGGTTTCGGGTGACCATATTACTTTGCAAAAGAATCCCAACTATCGAGAGGCCGAAAAGGTACACTTAGAGCGCATCTTCTTTCGGATTGTTCCCAGTCAGGCTGTAGCACTCAGTCTGCTCCAGACGGGGGCAGTGGATATTGTCTGGGGATTAACCGAGGGGATGATGCCACATGCCAAACGGATCGAAGAAGCCTATCTCCAGATCACTCCTGGTCACAGCGTTGAGCGATTAGTCCTCAATCTCAGTTCTCCCACTCCTCCCCATAACGGAGACCCAAATTTTCCCCATCCTATTCTGGGAGATCAGCGTGTACGGCAGGCCATGCAATATGCGATTGATAAACAGAAAATTGTCGATACCCTCCTCTATGGCAAAACCGAAGTAGCCACCAGTGTCATCCCTATGGGATGGGCCCATGATCCCTCCCTTCTTCCCAGTCCCTATAATCCCCAAAAAGCGATACGTCTGTTAGAAGAGGCTGGATGGCGGGAAAAAGTAGACGAGGGAGGTATTCGTTACAAGGATGGCAAACGTCTGAGTCTGGAGATTATGACCACCACCGGGAATAAATTGCGGGAGCAAATAGAGCAAGTGCTTCAGGCCATGTTTAGACGCGTGGGAATTGAGCTCCGCATCCGAAATGTGCCAGCCTCGGTTCTCTTTGGTTCCTGGGCCAAAAATTCCGACCGCAAACATGGTCGCTTCGATATCCTCCTCTATAGTTTGGGGCCGAGTATCGATCCTCAGGCGCATCTATACGAATATTTTCATTCTTCACGTATCCCTTCAGCGGCGAATCAAGGACAAGGAGCAAACTATAGTCGGTTGCGAGACGAGATAGTAGATAGGGCTATCGAGGCCGGCGGGGCAACCATAGATCTCGAAAAACGGAAAGAAGTTTACTCCGTCCTCCAGCACCGCCTCAACGACCTCCTCCCACATATCCTGCTCTATAATCCCCTGAGTATTAATGCCGTTTCTCGTCGCCTTGGTGGACTCGCTGTCAATCCGTGGGAAAGTCTCACCTGGAATACGGAAGACTGGTATATCAAAAAACCTTAGACTATAGACTATGACCGGTTTGTTTGGCTTCTTTCGCACCACTCCTGTACAGCCTGAGGACAATCATATCCTCCTGCAGAGGATGTTTCAGGCTCTGTCTCAGCCAAAGGGGTGGATACTGCACTCGCATGTAGATCAATGGGTTGGTATCGGTGGCCTAACAGATCCGGTATTTCCAGAGAGTGGACAGCTCTTTACCGATCCAGAAAAACGTTATTATCTCTGCCTCATTGGAGAGGTAGAAAACGGTACAGAGATAATCGCAAAATCTACCGTTTTATCTGACAATCCTTCCTGCCCAGCACGATCCCTCGGACCAGCGCTTATGCTGCTCTTTCAGCAAGAAGGACCAGAGGCCGTTTCGACTATCCGGGGGAGCTTTACCCTCTGTTTCTATGGTACCCAGACCCAGACCCTCCATTTGATGACCTGCCGTCATGGTGCACACTATCTCTACTGGACGAGGACCACGCACGGGCTGGTTTTTGCCTCTGCACTCCGGAGCCTCCTCGCTTTTCCCGGGGTCAAAAAGAGGGTGAATAGAGCGGCGATAGCGAATCTTTTTACTTTTGAGTTTCTCCTTGGTAATCAAACCCTGTTCGAGGATATTCACCTCCTTCCCCAGGCTACTATTCTCACGCAAAGAAAAGAGAGGAGCACTCAACAGACCTATTGGGATTATCCTGCTTCTCCAGTACAAGAGGTCCCTCCTTTCCCAGAAGTGGTCCAGGCAGGGTCTGCGATCATCCGTCGTACGATCCATCGCTATGCCCACACCCATCCTCAGTTAGGGATTCCTCTTAGTGGAGGTCTCGATTCGCGCACCCTGCTCTGTTATACCTCGGAAGTACGGGCGGGGGTACCGGTCTACCACCTCCAGAAACATTCGGCAGAGACAGCCATTGCCCGGCAGGTGTGTCATGCCCTTGGAGCCCGCTGGCATACCATGGATCACCGAGACTTTGATCCACAAGAGACTATTCCAGCAGGTATGCAGATCGGCGAAGGGCAGGTCTCTATTCATCAGTACTGGTTACTCCCGTATATGCAGAAAATCAGTCGAGAGCAGCCGGTATCTTATCTGCTCGATGGGTATCTGATGGATGTGTTACTCGGCTCCCTTTGGCTTGTGCTCCCGCAAAAGCCTCAGTACAGGGCAACAGAAAAAATCCAGCAGATCTTTCGGTTATGGCGCATGTTCCCTTTGTTTTTGGGGCGATGGCTTTTTACCAGAGACTTCTTTGAATTGCTTGCTTCTCAGCCCCTTACTGAGGTAAAGACCCTGCTCCAACACCGACTCGAGGCCGATATAACCGATGTCGTTCGCTACTTTGCCCTCTTAAACCGTGGCAGACGATACACGTTAGCTTTTACCAATCTGAACAGGTACTATGTCCCCATTGGGACACCAGCCCTGGATTATGAATTCGTCGAGTTTTGCTTGAGTGTGCCCCCTGTGTATCGAGAGTCTTCCCGGTTGCATCGCGCTATTTTACTTCGGGATTTCCCACACCTGGCTTCCATTCCCTGGATCAAGACTGGGCTTCCACTCGATCAGGACTTCTCTCCTGTTCTCTTACGTCGAAAGACTCTGCGCAAATATGGACGTTATGCCATAAGTTTGCTCAGTGGCGGCTGGATCGAGAAAAAACCAGACTACGATCACAATTATCGCTTTCGGCATGATGAACGCTTCCGGCAATATTATCTTCGAATCTTACGCGATCCCCGAACCGCTAGCCGAGGAATCATGGATCGAAAGGGGATCGAACGTCTTATCTCTCTTCAACTCCATGGAATGAATCAGTTTAACCTTATTGATGCCTTGATCACTATAGAGCTCTGGTATAGAGCATATATAGATTAATGCAAAAGAGGGGTTTTCTTTCATATCCTGCCGTTGCCGTCCTTTGGTGCGAAGGAGGAATGAGGAGAGAGGTTCTTCACACCCTATCGGCCGATAATCCGCAGTAATTTCTCGTTTTGAAGGATTTCCTGGGGGTGACCTTCAAAGATGATCTCCCCTCTTTCCACGAGATAAGACCGGTTTGCAACTTGCGAAGCTGTTCGCACATTCGATTCGGCAAGCAGAATGGTGATTCCTAACTCTCGGATACGTTGCAGCGCCTCACGGAAGCGTTTGACCACAATCGGAGCCAACCCTTCAAACGATTCATCCAGCAGAAGGATTGAGGGACTCAGGGCCAGTGCTCGAGCCACCGAGACCATCTTCTTTTGCCCACCGCTTAAATGGAGTCCTTTCCGGTGCAGAAACTGTTTGATTTCGGGAAAGATCTCAAAAATGGTGGTGAACTGGATAGTATGAGCCCGGACTGTATTTCCCGTAATCCAGGTCGAAAGGACCAGATTTTCGGCAACGGTTAGATCCGCAAAGACACGAGAATCTTCGGGAGAGTAACCGATGCCACGCAGTACCCGCTCACGGGGAGAGAGAGGGGTAATCTCCTGGCCATGAAAAATGATCTTTCCAGATTGGGGAGTATAAAGACCAATAATGTTTTTCAGGATCGAGGATTTTCCAGCCCCATTCCGCCCGACCAGGCAGACAACCTCCTCCGAGGCCACGTGAAACGAAATGGATCGTAAAATTTGCGTTGTCTCGATCGAGAAGTCTAAATTAGCTACCTGAAGCAACATGTTATGGACTCACTCCAAAGAGTAACTCCTGCACCTCAGCGCTTTCCATGACCACGGATGGCAGCCCCTCTGCTACAATCTGTCCTTCATGCATCATGAGCACTCTCTCCGAGTAATTGAACACGATATCCATATCATGTTCAATAATCAACGCGGAGGTGTTTTCTTTTTTGAGAGCAGCCACTATGGTATCCATGACCGCAAATTTATCGCTGGTTGCTACGCCACTGGTCGGTTCATCGAGCAACAGGAGTCTCGATTTCAGTGCAAACGCCATCGCAATATCGAGGACTTTCTTGTCTCCTTCTCCGAGTCCTTTGGCCAGTAAATGTTGTTTTTCCAGGAGACCGAAGAGCTGCTGGATGGCTATGGCCTCTCCCGTAATCTCTCTATACCCGTCGGCTGGCCAGAACCAGTGATGGAGTTTTCCATATTTGGAAAAGAGGGGGGTACGCACATTATCCAGCACGGTAAGGTTTGCAAAGAGATGCACGAGCTGAAAGCTGCGACCGATCCCGATCCGAATCCGGGCAGAGGGATGGGCATAGGTGATCTCTTTCCCCCCAAAGAGGATACGACCGCTGTCCGGCTGGAGATACCCACTCAACAAATTGACCAGAGTAGTCTTTCCGGCTCCATTTGACCCGACCAGCGAGACGATTTCCCCCTCCCGAATCGTAAAGCTAACTCCATCAACCGCCTTGAGATCTCCAAACGATTTCCGTAATTGCTCCACAACTAACATGAAGATTCCTCTCTTCCTGAATTCCTTTCTCCTTTTATACTAATTTGCTATCGAAGATAGCAAATAACACGTCATAAGTATTTAAGTTTACGCTACTCTATTTTCTGTTATTCCTTAATTGATGACCAATTAGTATTATCCCTGTTTTTGTTCTGTCGCCATGTTGAACGGGCCACGCTTCAAAAAGGATCTCTGCACCTTTATCCCTTTGGGCTGTCGGGTCTTTGTCCCTTTGTGGCTGATACCACTTTCTGGACAAGACTCCCAATCCCTCCGGCCACTCCGCTCGGTAAGAAGAGTACCATCAGGATGAGTGTAATCCCCATCACAAACTGCCAATATTCTGTGTTGGCAATTGCATACGATTGGAGAAAGGTAAAGAGGATCGCCCCAACGATCGGCCCCTCAAAGATCACAAATCCTCCCAGAAGTGTCATGTACACGATCTCTCCAGAAAAAATCCAGTGCGAAATTTCGGGCGTGACATGCCCGTCCACAAAACTCCAAAGCGCACCACCCATACCGGAGAAGAGTCCGGAGATGAGGAAGGCATACAACCGATATCGTCTCTCCCGGATACCGATTAACCGAGCACGAATTTCATCATCTCGTATTGATTGTAATGCTTTGCCAAAGGGGGAGTTGACAATCCCTTTCATCAAGAGGAAAGCAATACAGAAGATGGCCAGTAAAAAATAGTAGTAGGTATCGGAGAGAAATTCCGGTCTCCGCACTCCTTCAAAGGAGATGCCGAACATCTCTGGTATGCCGATCCGGAGTCCATCCGATCCTCCAGTGATGTTGTAAAACTTTTCGAGTAACACATTTAAGAGCATGGAGAGCGAGAGGGTCAGGATGGAGAAAAAGATTTTGGTATGACGAACCGAGAGAAAGCCAAAGAGCAGGGAGATGAGGAATGAGGTGAGCAATACGGCTGGGATGAGGACCTCTATGGTGTAGAATGCCGGGAAGTAGTGATAGAGCATAGCCACGGTATATGCACCAGTGGCAAAGTAAGCACCATGACCAAAGGATAATAGACCGGTATAGCCCAAGAGGAGATTAAAGCCGAGGCCCACAATCCCCAGAGCCAATCCAGCTTCGAGCTCAAACAGGTAAGAGGTCGGGAGAAAAGAAGGCATACTGGCGAGTACGGCTATGCCAGCCAGGTAGAGCAGCCCTTGTTTCAGACGAAAGGTGATCCCTTTTCCCCTCATCGTTACCCCTTCCCAAAAAGCCCTTCTGGTTTAACCACAAGGATAATGGCCGCAATGAAAAAGAGAATGGCCGACTCGATTTCGGGGAACTTCACGATGCCGATCGAGCGGACGATTCCGACCAGAAGGGAGCCGATGAGCGCCCCTTTTGGACTCCCCAGTCCTCCAATAACCACTACAATAAAGGCGAGGATCAGGGGTTCTGTACCAAACCCTAAGAGCACCGAAGTGGTTGGAGCAACCAGCGCGCCAGCCAGGCCAGCCAATCCTGCTCCCAGGGCAAAGGCCCAGGTACTGAGTCGCTGGATATTCAACCCGAGTGCGGTGGCCATTTCGCGATCAAGAGAGACCGCTCGTAACATAATCCCGAGTCTGGTTTTGGTCATCAGAAGCCAGACCAGGAAGCCGGTGAGAAAGCTGCCTCCGATGATAAACAAAAAGTAGAGGGGATAGGGATTCCCCAAAATAATCACTGTTCCCAAGCGATCGAGGGGAGCAGAAGCATAGTAGCCAGTCCCTCCCCAGACTACCTTCATCCCATCTTCGAGTACCAGGAGTACCCCAAAAGTCATGAGCAGTTGATACTCGAGAGGTCGTTGGTAGATCGGACGGATCAGCACCCATTCTAGAATCATCCCAACCAGAGCGGCCAGAACTAATCCGCTGAGAAGCGCTCCAAAGACGAAGACAGCCGAAGAGCCTTTCCCAAGCGTGATGATGGCCCAGGCCCCCATGAAGGCTCCGATGGCGTATAAGGAGCCGTGCGCGAGATTCAAAACCCCCATGACTCCTAAGATGATATTCAGTCCCAAGGAGATGAGAAAGATAAATGCCGCATAGTATAAACCGTTGAGGAGATAAATCACCCATTGTGCCATCGCATCATCCATTCCGAAACGACCAGCGATCAACCTTCTACACATCTACTGAGACTCACCGCTCGCTCAGAGAGTGCAGAAGGCTGACCACTACTCGTTACACTTGCCAGCTATTAATCCAGTCTTCCGTTCGGATACCCACTGGAGCATTTACCATGTGTGCGGGGAAGACCTCCATCCGGTTCGGATCTAAAATGGGGAATGGATAGTTTGGAGTGAGTTTGGTAAATCCGAGCAACACATCTTCAATGCCGTTATGATCCTCCCGGATTGAGAGGTGGCCAGATGGTGTTTCGATCGAGAGGCGGACCATTGCCTGAGCGATCTCTTCTTGTGTAGGCCATCCACCTACCAGAGCGGCCGCTTTCTCCACCGCTGCTTTATAGGCATAGAGAGCCTGAAAGGCATGATAACAGGGATAAGTCGGATATTTACCGTACCGTTTCTGGTATTCCTCCACGAACCATTTATTCAGTGGCCATTTATCATGGGGGGGATAGAGGAAATAGTGGGTACCGGCACAGCAGATGATCTGATCCTCGGGAAATTCTTTTCCCACTTCCTGCGGATAGGGTTCACCACGAGAATAGGCCATACGTGCCTTTTTAAAGAGGCCAAGCTCGAGGGCCTGCTTGGTAAAGGTGACTGCATCTCCTCCCCAGAGGGCCGAGTGGATAATCTCTGCTCCGGAGCCGATGACCGCACTGATGTGGGCGGTATAATCGGTGGTGAAAAGCTTGGGCCACCAGGTCCCCACTATCTGTACCTGAGGCATCAGCTTCTTCATGGCCGTTTCAAAGATCTGCCAACTGTCGCGACCCCAGGCGTAATCGGGATTGATTCCGGCAATGGTCTTTGTATTCGGCAGATATTTTTTGATCATCAGAGCTAACCCGATATTATCGATGCCGAGATGCGCTTTACTGCGAAACCCTAACTGATATTTGGGGACCTGGTAAGGGGAGGTTTCTCCTTCCATCAGCACATGTGTGCCACAATCATAGGCCACGATCAATCCACCCAGCTCATCTGAAAGAGGGAGTACTGCCTTGCAGTCTCCTGAGGAGATAAACCCCAGGATTACATCCACTTTATCATCCAGAATGAGCTTGCGGGTCAACTTGACCTGGGAAGCTGCTCCTCCGGCTTCATCGTTGCTGATCAGATCGATCTGTCTGCCAAGGATCCCTCCCTTCTGATTAATATCCTCTACTAACATCTGATATGCATTGTTCCCCGGGATGCCAAAGGGAGCCGCCGCTGGTCCGGTAAGAAAACCTACTGTGGCGATTTTAACCGGCTCCTTCGGGATAGCACGCTTTGCAGCAGCTAAGACCGGTCTGTTCATGAGTCCGGATAAACTTGCCCCGGCTCCAGCCATGACTCCTCCAGCGATCTTCAGAAAGTTTCGTCTGCTTTTTTGCATCGCCCTTTCCCCCCTTCCTCCTATGCACTGCGATTGAAAAGACGCTACATGTAGAAAGTCTATTGATGCCACTCTGTACCATTGTTTTTTCTTTTTTATCATCGAAAAAAGCTTCTGTCAAGCTTCTTTTTGTTCTTGTCTGACTGGAAACAGGAGGGCTTGTTGCTGGGTACCCTTCCATGTCATAAGAATGGGGAGAGGTGTCGCAGTGACAAAAGGGGCCGGAGGAGGGTAAACTGTTTCCCAAGCGGATTTTTCTATCGCAGAATACTTGCTTTGGCTGCAAGAGAGAATCTTGGGCGACCAGCTAGACATTAAACCAAGAGTATGGTACAAATTATAAAGAGCGCAATGCACGATAGAATTTTGGGTATCGCCTGGAAGCAAGAGTATGATGAACACGCTTCGAACATTTATTGGTATTCCTCTACCACTAGTCGTCCAGCAACAAATTACCACAGCCCAGCAGTCCTGGAAGACTGTGCTGCCAGATATCCGCTGGACCAAAGCGGAAAATCTGCACTTAACCCTCCGCTTTCTTGGGGATATTGAAGAGACGCTGGTTAATCAGATCTATACCTGTATGCAAAAGGCTGTTGCCGGTATCTCCCCTTTTACTCTGACCCTGCATGGAATGGGAGTTTTCCCGAATTTAGCGCGTCCGCGAGTGCTCTGGATCGGTATTGGCGAGGGAAAAGAAAGACTGCAGGCGCTCTATGTCTCGTTGGACAACAGCCTGCGATCTCTGGGCTTTCCAAGTGAAGGCCGGGTATATACACCTCATCTCACTCTGGCCCGTTTTAAAACTTCTTCCCGAAAATCGGTGGTGCAATCTCTGATTGAACAGGGAAATACCTATACCTTTGATCCTATAGTTATCCAGACCCTCGAGCTGATTCATAGTCAACTTCAGCCCACAGGGCCTATTTATACACCGCTACGCACAGTCGCACTCTCTTAGTCAGAGGAGCAAGGACAATGGATAATATGGAAAACAAGGAAAAGATGCTCAATCTCGCTGTTACCCAGATTGAAAAACAGTTTGGAAAAGGGGCTATTATGCGTTTAGGGGCAGGAGAAGTGTTTGTCGAGGTTCCGGCTATTTCCACTACCTCCATCTCCCTTGATGCGGCCCTGGGCATAGGAGGAATCCCGCGGGGAAGAATCACGGAAATCTATGGACCAGAAGCCTCCGGAAAAACCACCTTAGCTCTTCATATCATTGCAGAGGCACAAAAAAAGGGGGGTATTGCTGCCTTCATCGATGCAGAGCATGCTCTTGATCCGGGGTATGCCCGGAAACTAGGGGTCAAAACGGATGATCTGCTCCTTTCCCAACCAGACACGGGAGAGCAAGCCCTGGAAATTGTCGATCTCCTGGTGCGTAGCGGTGCTATCGATGTCATTGTAATCGATTCGGTAGCGGCATTGGTTCCGCGAGCTGAACTGGAAGGGGATATGGGAGATGCCCAGATGGGTCTGCAAGCTCGATTGATGTCTCAGGCTCTGCGCAAACTGACCGGGATTATCAGTAAATCCAAAACCAGTGTCATTTTTCTTAACCAGATCCGTCAGAAAATTGGCACTTTTTTTGGGAATCCTGAAACGACTACAGGGGGTAATGCTCTGAAATTTTACGCTTCCGTTCGTCTGGAAATCCGCCGGATCGGTCAGATTAAAGAGGGGGATACTTTGATAGGCAATCGCACGCGGGTAAAGGTGGTGAAGAATAAGATGGCTCCGCCTTTCCGTGATGCCGAGTTTGATATCATTTATGGGGAAGGGATCTCACGGGCTGGAGACTTGCTTGATCTGGCGGTCACACTTGGTCTGGTCAATAAGAGTGGGTCCTGGTATACCTATGGTGAGGAACGGATCGGACAGGGAAGAGAGAATGCAAAGCGATTTTTGAAGGAGAATCCCTCGATTATGGAACAACTGACCCAGCAAGTTCGCCAGGAAATGGGCCTGCGCCCCTTGCGGAGTGTCTCGGAAGAGAATGGCGAAAGTGCCGGGATGGAAGATATGGAAGGAGAAACCAATTTTCAGTTGGAAGGATAAGCCCTTCCCTTCCTAATGACAAAAAGTGTCACCCCTCGGGTGACACTTTTTTTCTCTCCTCCAGCATCAAGAAAATAGCGAATTGACTACTTTCCTACCACTAAAAATCCCCCTTAATCTACCCAAATAAAATCAAAAAAGTGACAGAAAATGTCACTTTTTAGTGAGTTTCTGGTGCTATTTCTCTCTGCTAACTGTTTTTTGCCTTGCTCTTGCTGCACGTTTGCCGAATCCTGACTGGATGGCATAAGGTTTGCTAGTCAAGAACAGCAGCTTATATATGCCCACAGCATCTAGTCTGCTGTGCGCCTTCTCGCCCTCGGGGGCTGGCCATTTCTCTCCTTTCCTCCCCTTTACGGGTTCAAGGGAGGCTCAATGAAGATCCGGTAGGAGCGAATTTATTTGCGACGACAGTCCAGATGGTAGTGGTTAAAACCGTTCCTTCCATAGCCTGTTCCAGCATATGTCGCCCCTTGTAAACCCCCAGGGGAGAAGGGTGAGCAGCGCACGAGATACATCACGAAGGGTAGCAATCTGGAGCCGGGGCCCCCTCCCTCTTCTTCGTGAAGCTGTGGTTTCACACGATTTCTCTTACAAAAAGGAGGTAAAAGTATGCTCATCAAAATGCGGGAAGCCATGAGAAATGAAACAGGTTTTACCCTGATCGAATTGATGATCGTGGTGGCTATCATCGGTATTTTAGCGGCGATAGCGGTACCAAACTTCATTAACTATCGGAACCGCTCTCGCGTGGCCACTGTTGTAGGGACTTCTTCCTCGATTCGTGGTTCGATGGCCGCCTATGCTGCTGATGATGCTAACCAGTATTATCCAGCAACTTCCGAAATTTCCGATCTATCTACCCTCGTAAACCTGGTCAATTCGTATGGGGGAAACTTATCTGCCAACCCGGGATTTTCTGTAGTCTCCTATTCGGTAGTCAATAACGACACGACCAGTTCTTTCACTTTGGTGGTCACGGTCAATGGGGTACCGGATGGTTTTCCGGGGAAAACGATAACCATTACCCCAAACGGAGCGACAAAGAGTCCCGCTCAATAATATCCCTGCTCAGGGGCAAAGATTGAGACAGAATTGCCTCGATCTTTGCTCCTGCTCTGCTGGCATAAAGAAAAAAAGCTGTTCAGACAAGGGAAGCTGCTATGGATCCAAACACCTCTTTCCGGATACGCAATCATCTTCTGGCTTTCGCTCTGCTGGTAGTGTGCTCAGTAGCTCTTTTTCTTAATGCCCTCTCTGGCCCCTTTGTCTACGATGATAAACAGCTTATTCTTACCAATGTCAAGATCAAAGACTGGTCGCAATGGTCAGATGTTGTGGGTGACGATTTCTGGTCGGTGACTCTGGATCCTCTCCAAAGCGGGTATTATCGACCGATCATCACCTTATCCTATATGCTGAATTATGCGCTTTCAGAATTGGATCCGTATGGCTATCATGTTACCAATCTCTACGTGCATATTGCCAATGTTCTTCTCGTCTATTGGTTCGTCTTCTTCATTTTTCAACGGCAATGGCCTGCTCTGGTCGCTGGACTCCTGTTTGCCACCCATCCGATGCATACGGAATCAGTGACCTGGATTGCAGGGAGAACGGATGTTATAGCGACCTTCTTTTTCCTTTTGGCCCTGATGCTGTGGAGCAAGACACTGGTATCCTGGAATAGGTATCGTTATGCTTTGGCCTTACTCTGCTACCTCACAGCACTGTTTACCAAAGAAGTGGCTCTCGTGCTCCCTCTCATTCTGATTCTCTACGATTACCTGCTCTATGCCCGGGGAAGATGGCGAGAGGTCTGGCCGCGTTTTCCGCGGTATCATCTCCCCTTTTTTCTCCTCAGCCTCTGTTATCCTCTTCTTAAGTTCTGGACGCTTGGCGTGTTAGTGGGATCGCTTCCTCTGTACGCGAAGACCCGCCTTCTGGCCATCCTGAACGCCTTCAAACTGCTGTTCTATTATTTCCAATTGCTTCTCTTTCCTCTTTCTTTTAACGTAGAGCGCGATGTGCCGGTGATCAATACCATCCTCTCTGTGGAAACATTTGGATATCTCTGCTGGGGACTGCTCCTTTTCTCGATCATCCTCTTTACCAGAAAGCGGTTGCCTCTGCTCAGCTTTAGCCTCGCCTGGATAGTGATCACCCTCCTCCCGGTCTTAAATATTATCCCGATTGGAGATTATATCGCAGAACGTTTTCTGTATCTCCCCTCCGTAGGTTTTGTACTGGGCATTGCTTCTTTCTGGCCTTTTCTGTCCAATGTTTCAGCGAACTCTGGCCCACTGTCCATATTACTGTTAAAGAATCTTTCCGGGGAAATAAAATCCAGAGGTCTTCTTCTACTCCGCGGAGGGGCTCTGGTTCTCTTCGTCTCTCTTATAATGTTTTATAGTATCCAGACTATCCGACGGAATGGTGATTGGCAAAACGAAATTCGTCTGTGGACACAAACTCTCTCCCAATCTCCTGCTAATATCCGAGTCCACATCCTGCTCGCCAATGCCTATTATGAAAATGGACAAATTGAAGAAGCGCTCCGTCTCTATCGCCAGGCCCTTTCCTTAAATCCTCCAGTCAAAGAGCTCTATCCAGTCCTGGGCGATGTCTATTATCGTTTGGGAAGGATCGATGAGGCGATTACCGAGTACCAGGCCCTTCTAGAGCGTTTCCCTGATCATGAGAAAGCCCACAAGATGTTGGGACTCATCTGGCGAGAAAAACAACAATACGCCAAAGCAATTCACCATTTTCAACAGGCGATGTCATTCACTACAGAAGAACGCCTCCCGGATTATCATCTGCTGATAGGTCTCGTCTATCAGGAGCAAGGAAACCTGGATCAGGCCCTGGAGGAATACGAACAGGCACGCAGGCTGATTCCGGAGATGGCCAAAGCGTATGCTTTTCTTTGGAGTGCCTATAAAGCTAAGGGAGTAGCCGAAAAAATCGCCTCAGAGAGCCAACAAGCCTTCCAGACTGGGCGAGCAGAAAGCGTGGGAACCTATTACTATGCCGGAGCAGCGTATGAAGAACAAGGAGCTTTCTCTCAAGCCCTGGAGGTCTATCAGGCTGCTCTCCAGATTGCCCCTCGTTCCGCCTTTTTTTACGAGCGGATCGGAGAGATGTACGAACGGCTGGGAGAGATGGATCGGGCGGAGGCTGCTTATAAGGATGCTCTCAAGTACAATTTCACAAACGCCTCTATTCACTATCGTCTTGGCACAATTTATACGCGAAAAGGGCTGCTCGAGCAAGCTATTCCTGCTTATGAACGGGTGTTACTCTTTGACCCACACCACCCAAAAGCCCAGCAGGATCTTGCTATGGCCTACTATGATCTCGGTATGTATTACCGCCAAACCCAGCAAAAGGAAGAAGCGGTCCGGTGTTATCAGAATTTTCTGCGTTATTGGCAGGGAGATACACGCTATACTCTCCTGGCGCAAAATTATTTGAAAGAGTTGAGGCCATGAAATACCAACAGGATCAGATGCTTCACCCGACCTATCCCGTATTCTACCCCTCAGGTGCAAAGCTCTTTTCCTGCTTGCTCTGTGTCACCCTGGTAGTACTGGTGATTCTTTACACTCTGCGCACCATGACGGACATTGACAGTTGGTGGCATCTGGCTGAAGGACGCTATATCGTTCAGGAACGCATCATTCCGGAGAGCAATATCTTCCGGTTCACCACCCCTGCCGAAAAGACACTCAATCATGAGTGGCTCTCGCAGGTCCTGTTCTATACCTTGTATCGGGTAGGGGGGATTCCGGCACTGCAGTTTTTCTTTATTGCACTCATGGTAGCCACTTTTCTCCTCCTTCTGTTCCTTTACCTGGACAGAGAATGGTATCTCACTGCACCCTCCATCCTGTTTCTGGCATTACTCGCCTCGAGTGAACGATTTGCCATTCGTCCTCACCTCCTTACCTTCTTCCTGGCTACCCTTTTTCTTTTTATCCTGATTCGCTACAAAGAGCAACGAGGCCGGAATCTTCTCTGGCTTCTCCCCTTTCTCCAAATACTGTGGGTCAATCTCCACGGTGGATTTATAATCGGTCTGATTCTGCTGGGGGCTTTTGTGGTCGGTGAAGGTATAGAGAAATGGGTCGGTTCCAGGGATGTTGGACCGGTGATCAGGGGAAATCGTTATCAGCATCTGGTACTGGTCAGCTTCAGTGCTCTCGTTCTCTGTGTGGTCAATCCGCACTCTTTCTCTCTTTTTACACGCCTCTATCGGGAATTAGGCAATGAGGTCTTCAAAGCAGGTTTTTTGGAATGGAATGCCCCTTTTGCTCTTCAAGTCCCCTTTTTCCCTGATGTAATATATCAATATAAAATTTTCCTTGTTCTGTCTCTGGCAAGCTTTTTGCTCAATATTCGCCGTTGTCGGTTGACCGATCTGTGTCTGTATATTCCGCTTTTCGCTCTCTCCCTTTTCTCGTTTCGTTTTATTGCCCTGTTTGTATTATTAACTGCTCCTTCAGTCATTTGCAATATCAATACTGTACTCCAGACGTTTACCATACGTTTCAAGGAAACCCGTGAAAGAAATTTCTTTCGTCTGCAGATCGGCGCAGCTCTTCTGTTGTTGTTTTTTATCTTCGTGGCGGCCTGGGATGTCGTATCCGATAATTACTATATCCGTAATCGCTCTCTGGCTCGCTTTGGTATCGGGATTTCTGATCTGGCTTTTTCCAGCGAGGCAGTCCATTTTCTCCAGACCCTCAATCCTCCGGCCCAGCTCTTTCATACTCTTGATTTGGGAGGTTATGTTTTATGGCACTTGTATCCACAAAAGGTATTTATCGATACTATCAGTGTTGATCCCTCCTTTTTCCAGGAATACAGCATGGTTATGACCTATCCTCAGCTCTGGGAAATTTATAGTCAGAAGTATAAGATCAACACCGTTTTGTTGACTCACTTCTGGCCTCAGGCGAAAGGTCTGCTCTCGTTCCTCGCCCAGCATCCGGAGTGGACTCTGATCTATTTTGACGATCGCGCGGCTGTTTTTCTCCGCAATACGCCTCAAACCCTTCCCTTGCTGGAACGCTTTGCCGTAGATGTGCCCACCCGTGCGTCTGCCCTCCTGTCCCAGAACTATACAGCACTTCTGGCCAAACCCGGAAGTCTCTTTCTCAAAGTAGCCTATCCCCTTCCCCTGTTACGGCTAGGGGATTTCTTTCGGGCGCTGGGGGCTTTAGAACAGGCAAGAACTGCTTATCATTTGGCCTTGACCATAGATCCGGCTCTGCCTGTGGCTCATTTTCTTTTAGGACAGGTATATACTGAGCAGCATCGAATTGACCAGGCTATCTACCATTACCAGACGACCCTTCACCTGAGTAAGCAATATCCTGAGGCTTTATACGCTTTAGCCGAACTCTATCGGCAGAGAGGATTACAGGGGAGGGCCCTCTCTGCCTATACTCAATTTCTGGCTCAGGAACGTGGAGCCCATGCTCTGCGTGAGGATGCACTGGCCAAAATAACCCTCTTAAACGAGGGGTACTGAAAGAGGTATTACTCGGCTATGTACGCCAAATGGCTTCACCTTATGCTGCTCTTCATCATCTCAATAAGCGTTTACCTGAATACGCTACACCACACCTTTGTGTACGATGATGAATACTATGTGGTCAATAATCTGCAGATTCGAAATTGGCGACATCTGCCTGCTCTCCTGGTTTCTTCTTATCCAGCGGATACCGAAAAACAGGGCTTATATCGTCCCTTAACCACCTTATCCTATCTCATCGATTATACCTTTTGGGAACTCAATCCCAAGGGGTATCATTTCACGAATCTGGTACTCCACAGCCTCAATACCCTTCTCGTCTATTTTCTCGTGAAAATCCTGTTTCCATCCACCATCTTCCTGGCCTTCTTCTCGGCACTCGTTTTTGCTCTGCACCCGGTGCATACCGAAGCGGTGAGCTGGGTTGTGGGACGGGCTGAACTTCTGGCAGCGTTCTTCTATTTTCTTACCCTCCTGCTTTGGAAGAAAAGCCAGGGGGAGAGCCATCTTCAAAAGCAATCGGGCTGGTATCTGTTTTCCCTGGGAACCTTTTTTTTAGCTCTCCTGTCCAAAGAAATTGCGATTACCTTACCTCTGCTAGTTTTCTGTATCAGTTTCCTCTCTCCTCAAACTAAAAATATAGTAAAGGAAAAAACTCCTGGTCGGTGGGAACTTCTTGCTGTTCCTTCTTCCCTGACAGGAGAGAGGAGGAGAACGTGGATAGAGATCAGTGGCTATCTATTTGTTGCCCTGGCCTATCTCGTTTTACGCTATGTCATTCTGGATGGGATTGGTCCGCAGGGGATATACCGTTATTTTCAGGAGACTTCGCTCCCTTGGCGTTTGGTTATTGCGTGCACCGTGTTCCTCTATTATGTGAGGCTCTTGCTCTTTCCATACCCTTTGAATGTAGACTATGTGTTCCCTTTGTCTTTCTTTTTCCATCCGTACACCTTAGGCCTCACTGGGGCCTTTCTGACTCTCTATGGTTGGCTTCTGTATGCGAATGCTCGACAGATTCATCGGCAGAATTTCTCTGGAGAGAAGAGGGTGTGGTTGTTGAGTCTCTGCTGGATCCCTCTTACCCTGCTTCCTGTCCTCAACCTTATTCCAATCGGTACTCTCATGGCCGAACGCTTTCTCTATATCCCTTCGTTTGGTTTTACCCTTGTAGCCGGATGGGTTATTACTCGTGGACTGGAGAGTTCTCGACGTATTTGGGTGCTCTGGACAGCCTTCTTCCTCCTCTTTCTCTCTGCTGGCTATGCTCTACAGACTACCGAAAGGAATCGAGATTGGAGAGATGCCAAGAGCCTGTGGCAGCAAACGGTCCAGGTCTCTCCAAACAGCCCGGGAGCGCACAATAATCTGGGAGTGGTGTATCTTCTGGAAGGAGACCTAGCCCGTGCTCTCCAGGAGTTTCATATTGCTCTCCGCTTAAAGCCTGACTATCCAATGGCTTACATGAATATCGGATTGATCCTGGAACGGCAAGGAAATTTCGATGAAGCTATTCGTTACCACCAGAAAGCGCTGGCACTCGATCCGGCGTATGCCGAAGCGCATCTTAATCTTGGGGTGGTCTATTTTAAAAAAGGATGGATCGAGCAGGCCATCGCCGAACAACAAGAAGCGCTTCGTCTTCGTCCCCATTTTGCACAAGCTCACAGCCATCTGGGCTTATCTTATCTTCAGAAAGGGTGGTTAAAAGCAGCACTGGAAGAACAGGAGAAAGCCTTATTTCTGGATCCTTTCTCCCGAGAAATTCGGACAAATCTCGGCCTGGTCTACTATCGCTTAGGCCGTTTTCTCGAAGCTCGAGAGCAATTACGGAAGGGAACGGCCCTAGACCCTTCTCATCCGGAAACCTTTGCCTATCTCGGAACGGTCTATCTGGCTCTGGGAGATATTCCTCAAGCGATCAGAGCCTATGAGAGAGCCTTGGAACTTCATCCTGGACAGGTGCAGGCTCATCAATACCTGGGGATAATCTATTTGCAACAACAGCAGTTTCAAAAGGCCTTAGCCCACTTGCAGAGTGCAGTACAGTTTTCTTCCGCGCCTCAACAAGTCCAGCAAGAGATTGCCATCATGCTTGTGACACTTCACCAACAGATTCCAGCGGAACGATCGATCCTGGCTGGAGGTGAGCGGCCAAGAAAAGGGGAGTAATCAGAGGGTATACAGAATGGAACGGGACAAAAGATTTGGTGCGTTCGGTTACTGTGGCTTTAAAGTGTTGATAGCTATATGTCTGGTCTCCTTCTTCCTTCAGGCCGTTCTCAGCATGCGTCTGAAATCGGTAACGAATGACGAGGTTGCGCATTTACCAGCCGGATACGCTTATCTCAAAACCGGGGATTTCCGGATGAATCTTGAACATCCTCCCCTGCTGAAATTACTTGCTGCTCTGCCTTTACTCTTCCTGAATCCTTCTCTTCCGCTGGAGAATCAGAGCTGGGCCACAGCGGCGGAATGGGATTTTGGTCGGCAGTTTCTTTTTGCGGTCAATACCAATACCGATCAGCTCCTCTTTTGGGGACGGTTTCCACTGGTCCTGTTGGCCACCTTTTTCGGGTATATAGTCTTTCGATGGGCTCGTGATCTCTATGGGGATTGGGGAGGATTGATTGCTCTGCTACTCTATAGCTTTAGTCCAAATATCCTTGCCCATAGTCGTCTGGTCACAACCGATCTGGGAGTCAGTGGCTTTATGCTCCTGACCATGTATACCCTCTGGCGTTATACAAAGTTTCCCTCTCTAAAGCGTATTATCTGGGCAGGGGTCACGTTTGGACTGGCGCTCAGTTCCAAATTTACAGCACTGATCCTTTCGCCACTGATTCCCTTTCTCCTCTTTCGTGTGCACTGGGAAAAGCAACGAGAGCAGGAGGAGAGAAAAGATACCCTTTCTCCCCGGAGCACAGCTAAGGGTCGTCCATTCGACTCCTGGTATCAGCCATGGATAGCTTCATTGGGTATCTTTGCTCTTGCCCTGGGAGTGATCGCTCTGGTGTATGGTCCAAATCCCGGGCTCTTGCTCTATAAAGAAGGGGTCAATTCTATCTATAAAAATCATCAGGGGATGTATGAGTTCTTCCTCATGGGGAACTATTCACTCTACGGGTGGTGGTATTACTACTTTGTAGCCTTCGCGCTGAAATCAACTCTTCCGCTTCTCCTCCTTTTAGGGTTAAGCCTCCTCTTTCTCCCCCGTCAAAAAGTTACCGTTGATCTCTATTTTCTCATTTTACCGGTTTTGACCATGTTTATCGTCTCGATGTTGGATACCACCAACATCGGCTTACGGCGTATCTTACCGGTGTACCCCTTTCTTTTTGTCTTTTGTGGGAGCCTGGCCCAGGTGAACTGGGCCCCTAAATGGCGCAATGGCATAGTCGGCTTTCTTTGCCTATGGCAGGTTATAGCCGCCTTGAGGATTTATCCAGATTATTTAGCATACTTTAACGAACTGACCGGTGGACCAGACCGGGGCATCATGTATTTGGATGATTCGAATATTGATTGGGGACAGGATCTAAAAAGATTACAGCACTTTATCGAAGAGCATCGGATCAATCGTATTAAAATCGATTATTTTGGCATGATCTCCCCCGAGGCGTATGGCATTGTCTATGAACCAGTGACCCCACGGGATATTTTGCAGCCGGAAAAGGGGGTCTATTATGCGATCAGTGCGCATAATCTCCAGCGAAAGGACTTGATTTGGTTTCCAGCACTCAACCTGACTCTCCGGTATGATTGGCTGGAAAAATATACTCCTATAAAAAAGATAGGCTATTCGATTTACATTTATAAATTTTAAGAGCGATGCTAGATCTCGTCCGTCCATATACCAACACTCTTTTTTGGGGAATACTCCTCTTGGCCCTGAGTCTGCGCCTATTGCTCCTCTGGCAGTATATGCTGTATGACCCTTTTGCGGTGGTGCCGATCCTGGATGCCCAGGTGTACCATCAATGGGCTCAGACTATTGCGCAGGGAGATTGGCTTGGGCAAGAACCCTTCCATCAGGCCCCGCTGTACCCCTATTTTCTTGCCCTGCTCTATAGCCTGTTTGGCCCACATCTGGTCGTGGTCTATCTGGCTCAGTTACTTCTCAGTATAGCCTCGGCCTTTCTCCTCTATCAGCTCGGGCGAGACTTTTTTGATAGAGAGGTCGGACAGGTTGCTGCTCTGCTCTCTCTCTGGTTTGGCTTCTATGCCTTTTATAGTCTGAAGCTCCTTCCGGTTACCCTTACCCTCTTCCTGACGTTGCTCCTGCTAAAACAACTGTGGCGTAGTGTCCAGCTTCTCACACTCTGGAATTGGTTTTGGTCTGGGTTGCTGAGCGGATTCACCATCTTAGCACATCCTTCTCTACTCCTCTTTTGGGGAGTCCTTGTCTTGTGGATAGGTCTGCGAGCAGAGCAAAAAGGATTACGGCTCCGTTCCAGTGCTATCTTCTTGCTCGGTACATTGCTCGTACTGGCTCCAGTCACCCTCCGTAACTTTCTCTTTGAAAAGGATTTTATTCTGGTCTCTACCAATGGGGGAGAAACCTTTTATCAGGGGACGAATCCCCAGGCACAGGGCGCGTACACTCCTGTTGCCGAGCTTTCCTCAAATATTGTGGAACAGAAAGTCCAGAGCCAACAGATAGCAGAAGAAGCTTTGGGAAGGAGACTCTCACGCCGTGAGGTTTCTCAGTACTGGTGGCAACAGGGATTGCGCTATATTCAGCAGCATCCGTTCGCTTATCTGTTTCTTTTAGGAAAAAAGCTTTACCTGGCTCTTTCGGGTAAAGATGTGTCCCTTATCTATTTTCTCCACTTTGAACAGGAACGGTTTTTGCCTCTGCTCCGGTTTTTTGTCCTCAATCAATATCTGCTCCTGCCCTTCTCTCTTCTCGGCGTTTTGTTCTGGGGTCGAAAGGAACATTTTCTGCTTCTGGCTTTTTTCGGGACACAGCTCTCGATCTTACTCCTCTTTTATGTAAGTACCCGCTATCGTCTGTTGTTGACCCCGGTGATGCTGTTGTTTGCCGCTAAGGCTCTCGTCTCATTACCCACTCTCTTGCAGAGACCACAAGCACGAAGAGTCTTTGCAGTCCTCTCTCTGCTGGTAATAGGAAGCGTTGTGATTGATCAGCGAACTCCCTACGCACGTGCTGATCAGCATTATAATCTCGGTATCGTCTATAACATCCTGGGAGAGCACAGGCAAGCTCTGTCTGCGTTCCAGGAGGCTCTGCAGTATCGTCCGACTTCTCCACAGATTCTCAATAACCTGGGTGTTACATATTACAAGTTAGGACAGTATCAGGAGGCTATAGCGGTCTGGAAGCTGGCTAAGCTTTTTGATGCTTCCCTCCCACTGCTCGATTATAACCTGGCCATGGCTTACCAGTGGATTGACCAAGAGCAGGCAGAGCAGCAACTCCGTGTCTATCTGGAATCGGCCAAAAACATTCCCGCAGAGCAGCATCACGTTCTTGAGGCTCAGAAACGTCTCCAGAATCTGCAGGAGGTGAGGCCATGAAGAAAAGGGTTTGGACGGCTGATCTCTCGATGATAGGAGCATTGGGACTGGCCACCCTCCTCTTCTTCTGGAAAGTAGTCTTTCTGGGAGAAGTCTTCTATTTCCGGGATACTTTTAAGTTCTTTTATCCTCTGAAAAAATACTTGGTGACCAGGCTGAGTCAAGGAACGCTCCCCCTCTGGAATCCATATATGTATAATGGAGTCCCTTTTTTAGCGGATAATACTACTGCCGTCTTCTATCCTTTGCATATTCTGTATCTCTTCCTTCCTTTTGATATGGCCTTTCAGTACTATATTCTCCTCCATTATTTTTTGGGAGGAGTTTTTGTCTATCTTCTGATGCGAGGATGGAAGCTTTCTCGATATGCTTCAACCTTTGCTGCTCTTGCCTTCATGTTCAATACCTATCTGGTGCAGATGAGTGGAAACCTCATCTATTTGGCGATTATCTGGACTCCTCTCTTCTTTTGGGCCCTCCACAGAGCCTTAGTGGCCAAAAAACTCCGGGCGGGCATCCTGCCAGGTATCATCCTGTCTATTCAATTTCTGGCTGGCGAACCCCAGAGCGTGTATTGGAATCTCATTCTTGGCTGTGTTTATCTTCTCAGTCAGGAACCCTGGTGGCAGAAAAAACCGCTCTCCGCTTTGCGATACACTTTGCTTTTTCCTTTCAGGCTTTTTTTGATAATAAGTCTTACCGCTCTCGGACTCTCTATGATCCAGCTTTTACCTTCTCTAGAGATGACTATGCTCTCAGACCGACAGGGAGGTTTGCCTTACGAGATAGCGATACTCTGGTCTTATCATCCTTTGCGTTTACTCGAGTTTTTTATCCCCTTCTTCTTTGGTGATCCCACCTCTCCAGAACAGTATTGGGGATTTTTCCTACAGAATTATATCGATGGAGGGAGTTCCTGGACGGTTGCGGTTTATAGTGGGTTTCTCCCCTTACTCTTTGCCCTGGTTGCGCTCTGTAATGGTACCCAGCGAAGGCTGATCCTCTTTATCAGTGCTCTGGGAGGTACCGCTTTATTGCTGGCTTTTGGACTTTATACTCCTCTCTATCACCTGTTCTATGAATATCTCCCTCTGTTTAATCTCTTTCGCTATCCAGAAAAATATATGTCTCTGGTCACCCTCTCTATCCCCTTGTTGGCCGGTTTTGGGATGGACCGGCTCTTTGGACACAGATCCCTAGCTGATCGAGAAAAAGACGAAGCGCAAGAGACACGTTCAGGATCCTGGATCGTACGAGGACTGGGGCTATGCAGTACTCTCTTGGTGGTGGGATATGGGGTATTGAGCTGGAAAGAGGAGTTATTTACGGAGATGATACAACAAGCGATGCGCGGGTATCATAATCCTTTCCTGCAGCCCTCAGCCATTCTCGTTCAGATACGGTTCAGTCTCCTCTTCGTCTGTAGTATAGCTATCGGAAGTGCGATCACCTTTCTGGGCTGGCAGCGGAAGATTCTGGGTGAACAGAGTGTCAAGATCCTTTTTATGGCTATTTTGCTCTTCGATCTCTTTTGGGTTAGCTCTCGGGTCAATTACACCACTTTTGCTGAACTCTATGACCCTTTGCCTGCAGACACCACGATTTTGCAGATACTCCAGACAAAAGAGAGCTCTCCCTTTCGGGTACATCGAGATAAACTCTACTTTTATGATCGTCCGGACGATAATTCCCCTCTCTCGCTTTACGAACGGCGCAAGCTCTGGGAAAAGTATACCTTAGTAGAAAATATCGGTATGAATTATGGGATTCAATATCTGCATGGATATACCGGGTATCATCTCCGGCGGTATTTTGATTTGCAACAGTACCATCTTTTTCCTCTCCTCTTTGATCTTTTTAATACACGCTATTTTCTCGTCCATCATAAGGAAAAGATGTTTACCGATCCTCTTCACTATAAGACCATTGCCATAGCCCCCTGGAATGGTTTGCGAGTGGTGGAAAACTTGCGTGTTTTCCCTCGGGCTTTTTGGGTTCCGCGGGCAGTTGTTTTGTCCAAACCGGAGGAGATTATACAACGTCTAGCCGATCCTCAATTTAACCCCAGAAGAGAGGTACTCCTTGAAGAGCCAATCGAACAGGATGCTCAGCCATCCCGGATAGAGGAAGCCCAGGTGACCATCCTCTCTTATGCTCCAGAGCGGGTGAGGTTGCAGGTCCAAAGTCCAACGCAGGGATTTGTGGTATTAGGGGATACCTACTATCCAGGATGGAAGGTTTTTATTGATGGACAACCCTCTTCTCTTCTCCAGGCGAATTACGTCCTCCGAGCGGTCCAGGTAAAGGGAGGAACTCATCAAATCGATTTTATCTATGATCCCTGGACCTTCAAAATAGGGGCTCTGGTCAGTGGGATCACTGGTTTGGTCCTCGGTGGAGTCTGTTGGCCATGGCGGCGTCGAATGGACCACTCTGCGCTCTGCTCTGGGCAAGGATAAAGAGATGGAACTTTCCTTTTCACTATATATAACCTGTCTGGGACAAATGGCGATGATAGCCCTGCTTGGGGCTGCAGCCTGGTATGGAGCCTCCGCCATATCAAGAGAAGCCTGTCGGTGGGATGAGCACCTGGTAGTGGCCACTATCCTCTTTTTGTCTATGGGGGTAACTCTCGGTGCAGGATTGGGGGTCCTGGGTCTGCTTCGTCCCGTTCCAGTTTTCTGGTCTGCGCTACTCCTCTTTGTGTTCTGCTGGCAGACTGGCCGTCGAATGGAGAGGTTGAAAAGCTCTTCTCTGGGTTCGGACTATCTGTTCCTCTTGCGTATTGGGGTGCTATGTGCAGGCATTTTGGCGCTTCCTTTCCTTGTACGCACCTTACTAATAGTTCCAGTCGATTGGGATTCACTGACTTATCATCTCTTCAAACCGGTACGCTGGATACAGGAGGGAAGAATTCTTCATCCCCTGGGTGGGGCGTATCCGTATCACCATCTCTCCTTCTTCCCGGCAAACAATGAGCTGATAATCACCCTATTCATGGTGATTTTACGGAATGATCTGTTTGCCGAGATCATCAATCTCCCCCTCATAGCTCTGACCGGCATAGTGACCAGCCTGCTCTGCCGGCGAATAGGTGGTTCAGAAGAAGCTGGCTGGTGTGCAGGGCTGCTGGTAGTCACCACTCCGGCTTTGTTAAGCTGGGGAGCAACGGCCTATGTGGAACCGATGCTGAATGTGAGTATGCTGAGCGCTCTTCTCTTCACTATTGATGCTCTGCATGCTGAATCCCCACAGAGATGGCGAGTGGTCATTTTAGCCGGACTGGCTGCTGGGCTGGCAGTGGGAACGAAATATTCTGCACTTCCTCTAGCGGTCTTTCTGGGGACAGTCCTTTTGCTTCTAACCCTCATACAGGGGGCCGGTTGGCGCGGTACCCTACGGATGGGGGTGCTGTGGGGAGGTGCGATGCTCTTGACCGGTGGCTTATGGTATTTCCTGAACACTCTCGCTACGGGCAATCCCTTTTATCCGGTACCCCTAGGCTCGCTTCCGGCTATTACCCATCCTCCCTTTCCCTGGGAAGATGCCAGCATTTTGAGTAACCTTAAAGCGTTGCTTTCTTCCGGCTGGCTTTGGAAAGTCTGGATCGGTACCCCAGGCACTGGCCCATCACGGATGGCCGTGGGATGGAAACTGTTCCTCTTTAGTCCCCTCATACTCCTCGGTCTGGGTTCTCTGCTTGGGAAAGGCATAGGCCAGCTTCAGACCGGAGCATATAGAGACGGAATGGTTCGTCTCCTCGTATTGTGCACAGCCTGTCTGCTTGGTTATACCTATCTAATTCTGCCATTTTATAAAAACCCCGGCTGGTTGCAATCAAATGTGCGTTTTCTCCTCCCCTTTCTCTGTGTGGGAACAGCGGCCGGAATGGCCTGGATGTCCAGAACAGGTGTGGCTCCACGAAGTTCGTTTCTTCTGGTGTTTGGTGGTATGGCTCTGGATGCTCAATTCTTAGATCTCTCTCTCCCAGGACTGTCTATAGCGATGGGAAGAATGGTGCTGGTTGCTGTAGCTGTGCTGGGAATGAGCATGCTCTGGCTCAAAAAACCAGTCTTGAATAGCCGTATCCTGAGAGGTATTACCCTATTTATTTTATTAGTTCTTCCGGCTTTGCTCCTCTCCTATCGAGAGGGACTCCGCTATCATCATTATCAGGTTGCAGAAGAAGTCCACCCTTCCCAGCATCTGTTGTTTGCCCGTGCTGCTCATTTCCTTCAGGTGAGAGAGCCTGAGAAGACGCTGGCTGTTGCTGCAGCGGGGCCTCTAGAGTTTCTCTATTTGTTTGTAGGGCCACGATTTGAGCGTCGAGTACTCTCTGTAGAGACACACGCCGGACCGGATAGTCTATCACCAAATCCCACCGGAGATCCCCGTTTTGCATTTGATCGGGCAGCCTGGATCCAGAATATGCTCAAAGCGCAGGCAGAACTCCTGCTGGTCATGCGCTGGATCCCGGAGATGGATTGGCCTCTGGAATATCGCTGGGCGTGGGAACTCCAGTTCCCTCTCATCTATCAAGACGACTATACTGCCATTTTTACCGTACCCCTGTCCAGTGCAGAGATAAACCATTTAGAAGCGAGGAGCAGAGTGGTACCGTGAGAAGACTATCCGTAAAGACTAAGGGAGTCTAAGGAGATCGTATCACCCATGTGGTTGTTAGAGTTTCTGTTCCTGATCATGACTTTACTTATCGGATGGACGTTGTTTGGCTATTTTTTGTTCCTCTGGAGTAAAGTGTTCTCTCAGCAAAGAGCCACACCGGTCTTCCCTCGGAACTGGCCTGTCCTCTCTCTGGTTATCCCTTGCTACAATGAGCAAGCGCAAATTCTGAACAAACTGAAGGATATTCGACAGCTCGATTATCCACATGATCGGCTGGAGGTAGTCTTTGCTGATGGAGGATCCAGTGATCAGACCGTGGAACTCTTGCAAGCGGCACTTAAGTCAGAGGAACCTTTTCAAATTATTTGTTGTCCACACCATGGAAAGATTAACCAGTTAAACCATGTCTTACCGCAATTACGAGGACAAATTATTGTGAACACTGATGTAGATGCTCGTCTTTCTCCTGATGCCTTGAAGTGGATAGCCGCCGAGTTTGCTCTCGATCCGTCGGTATGGGTCGTCGGAGCTTACAGTCATCCCACCAACACGCTGGAAATAGAGAGATATTACTGGGATGCTCAAAATAAGGGACGATTTCTCGAAAGCGATGCGGGTACAACCTCTATTGTGATTGCCCAGTGTTATGCGTTTCGACGTGAGCTCCTGTCCGCTTTTCCCACCGATGTGGTCGCTGACGATATCTATGTGGCTTTTCTGGCCAGCACATTAGGGTATCGAGTCGTCTACTCCCGCTATGCTCTAGCTATAGAAACCCGTAGCCCTCAAAGCTATACAGAGTTTTTACCACATAAATTCCGCAAGAGTAATGCCTTTTTGCGAGAATCCTTACGGTTTCTTTATCGTCTACCAGATATGGAACCGTTCTGCAAGTTGATGTTTGTCACTCGGACAGCCCAGCAGCTTCTTTTGCCCTGGGCGTTAGCCTTTTGGATGACTATTGCAGGGGTATTGATCAACCTGTTGCATTTCGATATCGTCATCATGGGGGCAATCTTCCTGGTACTTTTGTTGATGTTAACCAATCTCGTCTTTACCTCTACCAGACTCCCAGATGAAGAAGGACATCATTATGCGATTTCTACTATGCTCATCGGGTATGTGTTGACCAATCTCATCATGCTGGCCACCGGGTTGAGTTATCCCTTTTTCCGTCAGAATAGTTTGTATAAACGGTTGGCTACAGAGACCGGGGAATATGACCGGGAAGAGCGGAGAGAGCAGAGAGTTCATGCCCGGAGTGGAGAGGAGAGTTGCCCATTCGACTCCGTATACTCCGATGGGCAGGAGAAGACTCCGGTCTCTTTGGACTCCCCCACAATCCTGGAGGTCAGAAAGTGAAAGTGATTGTTACAGGAGCTACAGGGTTTATTGGCAGACGACTGGTAGAAAGATTACTCAGAGAAGGGATTGCTGTGCTGGCCCTGGTAAGGAATTCGCGACATGGACTGCCCAAAGATACTCAAATCGTTTATGGCGATATTTTAGATCCCGATTCTCTGGGCGAAATTGGAGCGGGATGCCAGCGTCTCTATCATCTCGCAGGCATGATTACTTTTGCTCCTCGATGCCGAGAAGAGCTTATCCGCACGAATGGCGAAGGGACTGCGCATGTTCTCAGGGCTGCTCGCCGCTGGCAGGTGGAGCGTTCGGTGGTTGTGAGTAGCGCCTGTACCATTGGGTTGTCTTTTTCACCGCATCAGGTACTAAATGAGGATACTCCGTGGAAGGAGGAGCTTTTTGCAGAAAATCCTTATCTGGAAAGTAAGATAGAGGCAGAAAAGATTGCGAAAGCCGCTGCTCAACAGCAAGAGGTGGTCATAGTAAATCCAACAACGGTCTATGGACCAGGGGACTGGTCTCTTAATTCCGGAACTCTTGTACGAGGGATTGCCCACGCTCCCATTCTACCGGTTCCACCTGGAGGGAGTAATGTCGTAGATGTGGATGATATTGTCGAAGGGATCCTCCTGGCTGGTGAACATGGTCGGTCAGGAGGACGATATATTCTGGGTGGAACCAACTTACTATTTTCGGACATTTTTACTCTTATCGCCGATGTAGTAAAACATCAGCCCCTTTTCATCCCTCTTGCTTCCTGGATGCGTAGGCCCATGACTACGGCTGCCAAAATCGGAGGATGGTTGTCTGGACATCGCTTTCTGACCCCCCAACTCGTTCGGGACCTGTTTGCTTTTAAATACTATTCGAGCCAGCGTGCTCAGCAAGAACTGGGGTGGAAACCTCGATTTTCTTTTGTCGAAAGCATAGAGCGAGCCTGGACTTTCTATCAACAAGAAGGACTCCTGTAACAACCATGAGAACGAGAGAAGATGTTCCCCGAAGCGGAGCGGAGGGTTGTCTATTCCACTCCGAGCGCAAAGAAGAAGAGAGACTGGAACAGCGGGTCAAAGCTGCTAATCGGCTATTTTATGATACGGTGGGAGCGCAATATGAGAAGGTAGATGGACGGAGGTCCCAGCGATTGGAGCGGTGGCTTTCGCTCACACTTTCTACCATTCGACAGAATGTTCCAGATGGTCGTCTCCTGGATATCGGAACAGGGGGAGGTCTGGTAACACGTTGCGCGCAAGGGATCTTTACCTCACGGATAGGAATCGATTTGTCCACGAAGATTCTGGCGGCTAATCGTGGAGCTTTCGACTGGGGTATCACTGCAGATGCGGATCATCTCCCATTTGCCGCAGGCTGTTTCGATGCAGTAACGAGCTTTGCCGCCCTTCATCACCTGTATCGTTTTGAAGGGTTAATCTCCGAAGTGGCAAGAGTCCTTCGCTTGGGAGGGGTATTCTATACAGATCATGATATGGATACCCTGTTCTTTACCCGGTTTCGACCATTGCTCTGCTTATACAGAACGCTCTGTAACAATGCGCACTCGAGATATAGTCGGGTGCAGAGAGGCCTTACCAAAGAGCTTTACACCTGGACCGAATGGCAAGGGAAAGGGGTGGATTCTTCCTCTCTGGTTCCTCTGCTGTATAACGCCGGATTCAACGTCACCATCCGTTTCCACTGGTTTGGTTTGACGCCTATAACGGACATGCTTTTTGGGTATCGAACCTATCCTCGTGGTTGGGCTCCTTTATTTTCAATCGTCGCCGTTAAAGAGAGAGACAACAGCTCATTTCGCGAACTCAAGTAAATATTACTAAGAATTTTGCATAAAGACCAAAAGTAGGGTGGGCTCAGCCCACCGAGAAGAACCAGTGCTGTGTTGGTGGGCTCAGCCCACCCTACATGCGAAATACAAAAATGCAAGAAATTTCGTCATAGTTACTCAAAAACTTGTTAATGACTGTGCAGGGAGATTTCCCTGTGATATATGGAGGAGAGAATGATGCGAGTTTTACTGGTGTATCCTAAACCTGACCTGATTCAATTTAATACCACTCATACTATCCCGCTGGGTCTCGCCTATCTGGGGGCATTTCTAGAGCAGGCCGGGCATCAGGTAACTGCTCTGGATCTCAATGTGGAACCGGATACGCTCGAGGAACGCGCGAGAGAAAATGAGGTGATCGGGTTTTATATGATAACCTCGACAGCCAAAGCGACCTGGCGGGGGGCTGCTCGGGTAAAAGCGGTGAATCCTGCTGCGCGTGTTATCGTTGGTGGTCCACATCCGACCGCCTTACCTGAAGAATCGCTTGCATTCCCCCAAATTGATGCGGTAGCTCGGAATGAGGCTGAAGAGACCCTTCTCGAATTTGTGGAAGCTCTGGCCTGTGGTGCGCGGTGGGACTCGATTAAGGGGCTTTCTTATCGAGATTCCAGTGGAGAAGTTGTCCACAATCCTGCTCGAGGATTTTCGAAGAACCTTGATGATTATCCTTTTCCGGCTTACCATCTTTTCCCCATGCTTAAGTATCAACCCACCCGCCCGACCTGGACCTCTCCTATTGGAATTCGTGCTGGATCGATGATGACGAGTCGAGGGTGTCCCTATACGTGTAATTTCTGTACGAGTTCCCGTCTCTCGCCATATGCGAAGAAATTCCGGGTCCGTTCCCCTCAAAATGTCCTGGATGAAATCAAATATTTAATAGATCGGTACCAGATTAACTTTCTTGAGTTTCAAGACGATGTCTTTAATCTAATTCCCCAACGGTCGATAGACATCTGTAAGCTGATGATAGCAGAAAAGCTTCCTCTTAAATGGAGTATTCCCAACGGAATCTCTCGAGTGGAAAATGTGACTCGTGAATTTCTGGAACTGGCCAAGGCTTCTGGGTGTGTAGACGTTTGGTATGCAGCAGAATCGGGGAGCCCTCGTATCCGCGAAATGATCATCAACAAAATGAATACGATGGAACAGGTACAAAATGCCGTAACTATGTCAAAAGAACTTGGCTTTGATACTGGAGGATTTTTCATCTTTGGCAATCCAGATGAGACACGCGAAGATATGGAGATGACCATTGATTTCGCTCTCTCCCTGCCTCTAGATCGAGCGCAGTTTTCTATCGCTACCCCTTTTCCCGGAACAGCGTATTATAACCTCGCTAAAACAGAAGGACGTCTGCTGGTAGAAGACTGGAATATGTACGGCCCTTTTGAAAACAAAGTCTTCTTCGAAGTTGGGCGTACCAGGGCTGATGATGTGCTGGAAATGTACAAACTGGCTTTTCGGAAATTTTATCTGCGACCGAGTTATCTGACCCGGATGGCCATGCGCAAAGAAACCTTTTTGAACTTTCCTTTACTCTGTAGGCAGGCGTTTCGATTCATGACCTGAGAGAGCTTCTTGTCTCAAAGGGTCTTGTCGCAAGAGACAATCTTGTAGTTACCCTAACATGTTCAATTGAGCTCTGTTATCCTGAGCCCTTCGATTCCTCAGGGGAAATTTCACGAAGGGCTCCTCGTAAAGGCGCTCTGTTTCGTGGAGCGTATCCTGCCCATCATGAAGGACTCAGGGGGAGACCGGGCTCTTTAGTATAAATCAGTATTCTCGAGTTCCATTTGGAGGAAGAATCTCTATGGCTAAGATGCTTTTACTCAGTCCCCCTTTTGTACCACACTATATGCGGAATGCCCGCTGTGATTACGTGTCCATTGCCCAGGCTAATTACTATCCCCTCTGGTTGTCCTATGCCGGAGCGCTCCTGGAAAAATATGGTCATACGGTCCGCTTGATCGATGCTCCGGCAGCCAGACTTTCGCATGATGAAACCCTCGAACTGATTCAAGATTTCCAACCAGATTGGGCTGTAGTATATGCTTCGACCAAATCACAGGCGAATGATGTCCAGTTTGGGGAGAGGATCAAGGGAAAGACAAATGCCCGGTTAGTATATGTTGGTCCATTTGTGTCCATCAACCCTGCTACACTGCTGGAACAGTCAGAAGCCATTGATGCAGCCATCATCCGTGAATTTGATTATCCTGTAGTGGAGCTGGCAGATGGTTGGGAGTTTGCACAGATCAAGAATCTGTTCTATCGGGTAAATGGGGAAATTCGACAAAATCCCATTCGACCACCACTCAGTACGACGGAGTTAGACGAATTTCCTTTTGTGACAGCTTTCTATAAGCGTCATTTAAATATTTGGAATTACAAAGTTCCCCAGCAACGGTATCCATTTGTAGATCTATTGACTGGACGAGGATGTGCGTGGGGCCGATGCACGTTTTGCCTGTGGGTACATACCCATGTTCCTGGACCCACTTATAATCTTCGTTCCATTGAGAATGTGATTGCCGAATTTCGATTCGTCAAAGAGGAGATGCCTGAAATCAGAGAGATCTTTGTGCAAGATGATATGTTGACAAACGAACGAGCGGTTGAACTCTCTCAAGGGCTGCTGGAAGCAGGAATCACCATCCCCTGGACCTGTTACTCGAAGGCCAATCTTGAGTATGATGTATTGAAATTGATGAAACAAGCCGGCTGTCGTCTGATTCATGTCGGATATGAATCCCTAAATTTAACCGTCCTCAAGAATATCAAGAAAGGAGCCAGTCCAAGACAGTACGAAACCTTTACAGCAAATGCTTTGAAAGCGGGATTAGAGATTCATGGTGATTTTCTCATGGGAGCTCCAGGTGAAACTCGAGAATCTATGCGTGCCACGCTGGATTGGGCCAAGAAATCCGGGATTACCACTGCCCAATTTGAGATCATCAATACTTACCCAACTCTTCCCTTGTATGAACAACTGAAAAGTCAAAACGCTCTGGAAGATGATGAGCCGAGCTATCCTGATTTGTCCCATGAAGAAATCCGCTCCTTTGCCAAACGAGCCTTTGCCGAATTCTACTTCCGTCCACGGTATCTCAAGAAAATTCTCTTAAATCCATGGGACTACTTTTTCACCAAGCTGGGCTCAATTGGGGCAATATGCAAGTCGATCTTTATCCAGCGGTGGAAGATGGGAGGGGGATGGGGGCAAGCCTTCGCAAAAACACCGGTTCCTTCGCAAGTTTCTCAAGAGAAATAAATCCTTTGTTGTGGAGAAATGTCCTGATGCCTGTATCTACTCAACCGGTACATCGAACCTCTGAGCAGTCCTCTTGGCTTTTTTGCCTTCCGGTGGGTATCTATATCTTTGCGTTAGGATACTTTCTCTCTGCCTCTTCGTATTCCCTTTACGATTTCCCATTAGATGATGCCTGGATTCACCGGGTCTACTCCCGTTCCTTTGCTTTTGGACAGGGTTTTCAGTATAATCCAGGCACGCAAGAAGCGGGCTCGACCAGTCCCTTATGGGCCATCATCACCGCTCCAGCCCACTGGTTAGAATGGTTTGGAACCGGAACAGTAGTACTGGCGGTAAAAGAAATTGGAGTGGGGTTGGGACTGCTTATTTTGAGGGAAGTTATTCTGATCACCGCTCTCTTGACCGGTTCGCGAAAGGGTGGGCTCCTTGCTGGCGCCCTTTTCGCTATAGAACCTCGCTTTCTGTTCTCAGTCCTTTCGGGTATGGAAACAGTGCTCTTAGTAGTCCTGTGGTTAAGAGCTACCCGGGCCTGTATGACTCAACAATGGTTGCTGGCAGCTTTCTTATTGAGCCTTATGCCTCCAACTCGGCCAGAAGCGCTGCTGGTGCTCCCTTTTTGGATAATTGGTTTGATACTGGTGCCCAAAGACGAACGGCCACCCTGGCGCTGGTATATCTATGGAGGAAGCATCCTCTGGATTCCGATGGGACTCTGGAGTATCTTCTGCTGGTTGACTACTGGACACTGGTTGCCTACTACTTTTTATGTAAAAGCCCACCCCTTTCACCTGGGATTCCTCCAACTACACAATGCGTGGACTATCCTTACTCAACAGGGATATGCAGCCTCCCCTTATCTCTTTGTGATCGGTATAGCCATCTATCTTCTCTGGTCGCTTCGGCATGGAGATGTTCGGGTGAAAACAGGGCTACTCTATCTCCTGATTGCCCCTCTCCTCTATGCTTTAGGCGTGACCGGATCACGAGAGGTACTCCCGTTTGGGTATTACTGGACGCGCTGGCTTGATCCGGCTTCGTTGGTACTTACCACGGCTTTTTGTATCGGAGGGGGCATTTTTCTGGTACCCGGTCTTCCCTGGTTGTCTCAGAAATGGCATCGCCAAACAGAGTCTTTCCCTCTGGTTGTACGAATGAGTCTCCTGGGGTTAGCCGGTTTGCTCACTCTCAGTGGAATCCTGTTCTCCCTTTCCCCCTTTGCGCAATCCTTTGCCGAGAGGAGAGCCCGCCTGGCTACTGACTCTCGAGCCATCCATCTGGTCAATGTCCTTCCAGGAGTATGGCTCAACCAAAATACTTCCCCCGAAGCCCGGGTAGCGGTGAATGACGCTGGGGCGATTCGCTACTTTGGAAATCGCTGGACCCTGGATCTCATCGGGTTGAACAGTGCAGAAGTGGTTTTTGGAAAGAAGACGACGGCACAACTCATTGACGAGCAGTCTATAGAATGGCTGGTAATCTTTCCAGCGATATTCCAGAAGCTCTCGCTTCTGGAGACCTTTATCCCGCGTCAGGTTTTTCAGATACCACTCGCTGAGTATACGATTTGTCCCTGTCCAGGGCAGACCAGCATGGTTATTTTCCAAAAAGAGAAGCCAGGCTCTTTATAAACTTCCTTTTCCTCTCCCGCCATGTTCCTCCGGGAACCTAGGTTCATGCTTTTGCTTCTCTTCAAACCTGCACAGGATATGGCCCTACCGAGGAATGGAGAAAAAGCCAGAACCTTCAGAAGACATCTGTAGTCTTTCACCGATGAGTGCCCAGTAAGGGAGAGCAACGGCCATGACTACAAAGTAAGCTAACAGAGTCATCCAGATCCCAAAGAGAAAGATTTCTTTACTGGTAAGATGTCCTCGCTCGTAGACAACTAAGGAGGAAGCACCTTGGGCAGGATAAAAGAGTACCGCATCACCGGTGATCATCGCGACAAGCCCACACAGGACCGGGTTCAGGCCAGCCGTGGCTCCTACAGCCATAGCGAGAGGGATAGATAAGCCTAAAAAACCGACAATATTGGGAATAACCAGCCGGACAAGCGTCGCAGTCAGCATGAGGAGCCCAAAGAGGAGGAGGGGAGCAGAAGTAAGAATGGATACCCTTGAGATAAGCATTTGGGCAACCCACTCTGCGGTCCCATTCTGTATTAAAGCCTGCCCTAGAGAGAGTGAAGAAGCCAGCACCAGGAAGTTGCTCCAGGGAAAGTTCTGTTCAAACTCTTTCCAGCTCATCACACCGATTCCTGGACTAATCAGAGCTATCCAGGCCAGGAGGGCCGGTATCACCGGATGCCAGTGATGCAGCGCATCGGTTAACCAGAGCAGCGAGGCTCCTGAGGTGATCACGGCTGTGCGTATTTCTTTACCGCTGAGGGGTTGGGGAGCTGTATCGGGCGGAAGGAGCAAAACGGAACGGAATCCAGCACGGTAAAAAAGCGAAAGAAGCAGGCTGCCCAAACCGAGAAGAACAACGTATGGGACACTCATCAGGACAAACCAGCGTGTCCAGGAGAAGCCTCCGATCAATCCGGCAGCCGCTACGGGGGTGATGCCTCCGGTGAGGAGTACGGTAGAGGCTAAGCGATTAATGGAGGAGAGAGCCATCATGATAGCTTTGGCTAAAGGGGCTCCCCGACTCACCCCACTCATGGTCAGAGCCTGATCATAGATGTGAATCAAAATACCGGTCCGCGTGGTTGCCGAAGGGAGCAGGAGAGTGAGCAGAGGAAAGGAACAGATCATCTGTGCGTACAACATCGTAGCTCTGCCCCGAGCTTGGGTCAGAAAAAATCGGGCCATGCGTTCCGCTAGACCACTCTTGGCTACAGCAAACCCGATAGTCAGTACCCCCACCAGAAAATAGGCTACTGGACTAGAAAATCCATAAAAAGCTTGCCGAACTTCTGATACTGCTCCGCTGATGATGAGGAGAATTATGATGCCGATACTGATTACCCCTGCGGGCAGGAAATCCGTAATCCAGAGAATTACTGCTATGCCAGCAACGAGCAAGGTATGATAACCGCTGCGGGATAACCCTTGCGGGGCCTGAAAGAGAAAAAGCATATGGAGACAAATGAGTATGAGGATCAAAAAACGATGTTTATTCACCACCTAATTCTCTGTCAACCTCGTCATGATACTCCTCCAGGGCCTCTGAGCCAAAAACTTTGGCATACGAAGCGCTCAGACAGCCGCCGAAGATGATGATCATCCCGGAAATATAGATCCACATAAGCAAGACCACGATACTCCCCAGGGTACCGTAGATCGCATTGAAATTGCCGAGACGTTCTACATACCAGATAAAGAGAAGCTGGGCTAGGCGGAGCAATATTGTCACTCCAATGGCAGCCAACCAGACATCAGCGAAAGGAACCTTGCGTCTTGGGGCAAGCTTATACAACAAGCTAAAACCACAAAAGGAGAGCAGAAAGGGGAGCAGGAAACGTACGTAGCGTAAAAGCGGTTCGATCCGAAACAGCGGGAGGGCGGTATGGGTAGCAATAGCTTCAAAAATCCTGGTGCTATAAGCGGCAATGGCATCGAGTATCATACTGCCCATAATACCGACCAGGAGTAAGCCCCCGGCAATCCCCAGCAGAGAGAGATTGGCCAGAGGCAAGCCCCACCAGTTATAAACACTCGTTTTGGCCCACGCTCGATTAATGCCAATAACCAGCGCCTGAAAAAAACGCATGGCACTCCAGAGCAGGCCGATCAGAGCGGCTATTCCCACTTGATTACGGCTCGCAATGACCCCTTGAACTGTGCCCACAATCATCTCCCGCTCCAGAGGAATATAGGCGATAACTGCATTGATCACCTGTTCAGTCACTGCCTTGCTTTCTACAAAGATCGACCCAAGCGACACAAAGAGCAGGATGAGGGGAAAGAGGGAGAAGAAGGCATAGTAAGCAAAAGAAGCAGCACGCTGTTCGCCATCGATACGGGAGAATAACTCATAGGTTTCTTTTAACAATATCCAGAGCTTTTTCATTTTTCCTATACGAACCAAGCCTAACCTGATTCTCTCCTTGTCATGCTGAGCCTTTCATTGTCTTCAGGATACACTTTAGAGGGAGCGAAGAATCTCGTTTCTGAAACAGCCCTAATCCTTATCCACTTCAGGTAATCTGTATTGTGCATACTGGGCACGCAACACCTTCTTATCAAACTTCCCGACACTGGTTTTCGGGATCTCTTCGACAAAGATGATATCATCCGGTAAACACCACCGGGCAAATTTCGGTCGGAGAAACTCCAGAATTTCTTCTTTAGTAATGGTCGATCGGTATTCTGCTTTAGGCACCACACAGGCGAGAGGCCGCTCCTGCCACTTTGGATGAGGCACGGCCACGACGGCAGCCTCCAGGACTTTCGGATAGGCGAAGATGGCATTTTCCAGATCCACACTCGAGATCCACTCCCCTCCGCTCTTAATCAGATCCTTGGCCCGATCCACTATCTGGATGTATCCTTCCGGATCAATGGTCACCACATCTCCAGTATGAAACCATCCACCTTCAAACGCTCCCTTACTCCGGGAATCGTTATAGTAAGTTCGGGCAATCCAGGGTCCTCGTACCACAAGCTCTCCCTGCGTCTTTCCATCCCAGGGAACATCCTGTCCATGTTCATCGACTGCCTTTAGTTCTACGCCTGGAATCATAAAACCCTGTTTCGCTCGTACAGGAAAACGCTCGCTTTCTGGCCACTCCTCCATATAACTCTTCAATCGAGAGAGCGTACCTAGTGGTGTCATTTCGGTCATCCCCCACGCATGGATAATCCGGATCCCCCATTGTCGCTCATAGGCTTCGATCATGCTGCGAGGAACAGCAGAACCTCCAGAAATGATAGTGTGCAGACTCCGGACATCGTAAGCTTCCTTTTCCAGCACCTGTTGCAGGCCGATCCAGAGCGTAGGCACTCCTGCAGCCAGGGTAACCCTCTCCTGCTGAATCAATTGGGCCAGCTCATGAGGCTTGGTGTGTGGTCCTGGAAATACCTGTTTACTCCCCATCATAGTAGAACTAAATGGTAAACCCCAGGCATTGACGTGAAACATGGGCACCACAGGCATAATGGTTTCTCGTTCCGCTACTCCGACACTATCCACTCCGGTTTGGGCCAGGGAATGCAGAAAAATGGCGCGGTGACTGTAGACCACTCCCTTCGGATGTCCTGTCGTTCCAGAGGTATAACACATCCCTGCAGCATCGTATTCGTCAATAGAGGGCCAGTCATACTGAGCCTGGGCATCGGCAAGAAGAGCTTCGTAACTGTGGATAGGCTGAAGGGTAGTTTCAGGCAGCTTGGTCTCTTCCCCCATGGAGACAAAATGTTTGATGGTTTTCAGTTCTTTCTGGATCCCTTCCACAATCGATAACAGGCTTTCATCAAAGAACAGCACTTGATCTTCCGCATGATTCAGGATATAGGCAATCTGTTCGGGAAAGAGACGGATATTCACGGTATGCAATACTGCCCCACTGCAGGTAATCGCAAAATAGAGCTCGAGATGACGATAATGATTCCAGGCAAAAGTCCCTACACGGTCTCCTTTTTGTACTCCCAACTTTTTTAAGACATAAGCCAGTCGTAACACCCGGGAATAGAAATCTGCATAGGTATAGCGATGAAAACCGTGAGGCATCCAACTTACCACCTCTTTGCGGCCGTAAAGTTGATGATTCCGTTCCAGGAGGTGTTGAAGAGTGAGGGGATACTCCATCATTAAGCCTTTCATCTCGTTGACCCTCCTTTCTGTGCCAATGAACACCATTCACTCATCTTTCTTCTCACCTATGGAAAATATTACCTCTTGCCGGAGCGGTTCACGAACCACCCCTGCCGGTTTGCTTCTTTCCCCTTTCGTCTTTTGCCTTTCGCCTCTTTCCCTTTTTACCCATTTCTGCGAAGGCAGTCAAGCAAATATGCCATATCTGCAGGCAGAGGAGCGGTAAATTCCAGATACTCTCCAGTATGCGGATGAGAAAAACCAAGCCTCCAGGCATGCAGGGCTTGCCTGTGAAAATGAGCCAGGGCGGCTTTGATCTGTCCGGATACTTCTTTGATTACTCCCTTCCCTCCATAGACCGAATCTCCAACCACTGGATGATGGATGTAGGCCATGTGCACCCGGATCTGATGCGTGCGACCGGTGTGGAGATGGACCTGCAACAGGGTAAAATGGTCGAATCGCTCTCGCACTCGATAGGTGGTGATCGCGGGACGTCCTCGCTGAGTGACTACCGACATCTTTTTGCGCTCACGAGGATGCCGGCCAATTGGGATATCAATCACTCCTTCGTCTGCTTTCACTCGACCACGAACCAGAGCGAGGTATTCACGTTTGATAGTCCGGTCTTTCCACTGTTGAGCCAGGTGTCGATGGGTAAAATCTTCCTTGGCGACTACCAGAAGCCCTGACGTATCCTTGTCCAGGCGATGAACGATGCCGGGTCGTTGTACTCCACCGATACCTGATAAATCCTTGCAGTGGTGGAGCAAAGCATGGACTAATGTCCCTGTAAGATTTCCAGGGGCAGGGTGCACTACCATACCCGCTGGTTTATTCACCACAAGCAGAAAGGCATCTTCATAGAAGATATCGAGGGGAATCTCTTCTCCAGCAATTGAGGCTGGAAGAGAAGCCTCTGCTCCCTCTTTGGGTAGAGTGACCACCACTATTTCATTCTCTTTTACTGGATGATTCGCTTTGACCGGGCGCCCCTGAATCGTGACGCGTTCTTGCTGGATAAGTCGCTGGATATGGGTGCGGGAGAGAGAAGGAAGCTGAGAGGCTAGCCACCGATCGATCCGAATTCCTGAGCTCGCCTCTACTCGTAAAATCTTGACCACATCCATAGCTCACGATTTGGTTCCTGGCCCCGCACGCACAATATCAAGGATGAGCAGCCCTACACCAACTGTGATGCAGGAATCTGCCACATTAAAGGCTGGCCAGTGATAGGTGTTATACCAGTGGACATCCAAAAAATCGATCACCTCATGCAAACGCCAGCGATCAATCAGGTTTCCCAGAGCGCCTCCTAATATCAGAGCAAATCCTACCTGGGAGAGATACTGTTGTGAGGAAATGGTCCGGTAAAAATAAAGAATACCCGCTATAGCAGCGAAGGAGATAATCAGGAAAAAAGGACGAACGATGTCTTGATTGCTGGTGGAGAGAAAACCAAACGCTGCACCGGGATTGCGTACATAGGTAATATTGAAAAAGTTTTCAATAACCACAATAGTTTCATGTGGCCGCATGGTACTATCGATATACCACTTGGTCACCTGATCACAGAGCAGAACGAATCCTGCAATAGCAAAAAGAAGCCAGTATTTCTGCAATTTACATGTTCGCATAAGTTCCTTTATTGCTGATATTTCAGAGTTAAGTAACTATGACTAAATTTCTGGCGTTTTGGTATGTAGCATGTAGGGTGGGCTCAGCCCACCAACTTTTTCTCCTTATCCCCTTTAGGTAATTTGGGCCACACAGCGGCCACAGAGCGTCGGATGCCGCGTATCTTTACCTACATCCCCAGAGTATACCCAGCATCGTTCACATTTCTCACCGGAAACCCGTTCAACCAGAACCTGCAGATGGGGGACTTCGGTACTGGTATACGCTTCCGAAGGTACCAGTTGACTATCGGGTAGCACCTGCACTCTGGAGACGATAAAGAGTGGACGAAGCATTGAAGTGTACGGTGCAAGGAAAGACTCCAGATCTGAAGATACGAATAGAGTGATCTGCGCTTCGAGAGAGTTACCGATCAGTTTACTGTTTCGGGCCATTTCGAGCGCTTTCAATACCTCACGGCGTACATCCAGCAGTCGTTCCCACCGTCGAGCCAATGCTTCATCAATGTAAGTGGGTTGCACTTCCGGAAAACGGCACAGGTGTACACTCTTTTCAGAAGCACTTCCCGCTGGCAAATATTTCCACATCTCTTCAGCGGTGAAGGATAACACGGGTGCAATCAGTTTCACCAGAGTCATCAGGATGTCGAACAACACCGTTTGGGTAGCTCGCCGTTCTCTGGAGTCTGTTCGCAACACATAGAGGGTATCCTTGTGCACATCCAGATAAAAGGCACTCAAATCCAGGGCACAGAAATTGTGGATACTCTGAAAGAAGAGATGGTACTCATAATTGTGATAAGCTTTACGCACCCGTTCGATCAATTTCTGCAACCGATGGAGCATGAGTCGTTCCATCTCAGGCAGTTCGGCAAAGGAGACGCGGTCGTTTTGGGGATCAAAATCGGTCAGGTTTCCCAGCAAGAAGCGTCCCGTGTTGCGAATACGCCGGTAGGCATCCACCAGATGTCGTAAGATCTCCTCGGAAATACGGATATCTTCCCGGAAGTTTTCCGAAGACACCCAGAGGCGGAGAATTTCTGCTCCATATTTATTGATGATCTCTTCGGGTGAGATCACATTACCCAAAGACTTGGACATCTTCCGTCCTGCACCATCTACGACAAACCCATGAGTCAGGACAGACCGGTAAGGCGCCCTCCCACGTGTCCCGACCGCCGTCAACAGCGAAGTATGAAACCAGCCACGGTGTTGATCACTCCCTTCCAGATACATATCCGCCGGCCAGCGGAGATCTGGACGTTTTTCCAGGACAGCGGCATGGGTAACCCCAGAATCAAACCAGACATCGAGAATATCCTCTTCTTTCCGGAAGTGACGACTACCGCACGTACAGGAGAATCCTTCCGGGAGCAGTTCCTGAGGCGGACGCTCAAACCAGATATCTGCTCCTCCTTCTTCCATGAGGTCTGCTACATAGTTAGCCAGTTCTTGTGAAGCGATCAGTTGACCACAGTCCAGGCAGTAGAAGACCGTGATTGGCACTCCCCAGACCCGTTGCCGGGAAATACACCAGTCTGGTCGGTGTTCAATCATATTATAGATCCGCTCTTGTCCCCAGGGCGGAATCCACTCTACCTCTTCCCGAATCTTCTGCAACGCTTTCTTGCGTAAATCATTTTTCTCCATGGAAATAAACCACTGTTCCGTTGCTCGAAAGATGACCGGATTTTTGCAGCGCCAGCAGTGGGGATAAGAATGGGTGATAGTCTGTTCGTGGAGCAGAGCACCTTTCTCTCGAAGCAAGGCAATAATCGCCTTATTGGCGTCCCAGACCTTCTGTCCGGCAAAATAGGGAGTATCGGGTAAGAAATCTCCTTCTGGTCCTACCGGATTATAGATCCCCAGCTCATATTTCATCCCCATCTCAAAGTCTTCGTGTCCATGTCCAGGTGCGGTATGGACACAGCCGGTACCCTGATCAAGCGTCACGTGTTCACCCAGGATCAGCAAAGAATCCTTCTCCAGAAAAGGATGACGACACTTCAGGCCTTCCAGAGTTCTTCCTGGAAAAGCACTGCGGATAGTATACTGCTGGATACCACATTGATGCATTACCGTGTCTACCAACTCTTTGGCCAGGACAAACACCTCCTCCGGCGTCTCAACGGCCACATACTCAAAATCAGGATGAAAACAGATGGCCAGGTTTGCAGGAAGAGTCCAGGGAGTAGTGGTCCAGATAAGCACAGACCCCTTTTTCCCCTGCAGAGCAGGAAATTTGGTATAAAAATCTTCCTGTAATGGAAATCTTACATAAATCGAAGGAGAAGTATGATCATTGTACTCTACCTCTGCTTCGGCCAGAGCGGTCTGACAGGAGGTACACCAGTGGATAGGCCGTAACCCTTTATAGACACTGCCATTACCAATAAATTTGCCCAGTTCCCGCACGATAGACGCCTCAAAGGAATAACTCATGGTCAGATAGGGATTTTCCCAATCACCCAACACCCCCAGGCGTCGAAATTCCTCGCGTTGAATATCGATATACCGTGAAGCAAACTCACGGCATCGTTGCCGGATTTCCACCTTACTCATGGTACGCTTTTTCTCACCCAATTCCCGATCCACTTGATGTTCGATGGGTAATCCATGACAATCCCAGCCCGGTACATAGACGGCATTAAAACCCTCCATGGTCTTGACCTTCATAACGATGTCTTTCAGAATCTTATTGAGTGCCGTCCCCAGGTGAATATGGCCATTGGCATAAGGGGGGCCATCGTGCAGAATATAGAGCGGGCGTTCCCGGAAAGTCTCCCGCATCACCTGGTACAGTTTTCCATCTTCCCACTGCTGCAAGATAGTGGGCTCCATCTGGGAAAGATTCGCCTTCATAGGAAAAGCGGTTTTAGGTAAATTCAACGTCTCTTTATAGTCCACAGACTTCCTACCTCTCTTTCCTGCTCTGGTTATACGATCTGCATCGCCTCTCGAACCTGTTCCATCGTTTCCTGGGCTACACGACGGGCCCGTTTGCTCCCTTCCTCAAAGATTTCCCGGACCAGCGCCGGTTTGGAAGCGTATATTTGGCGACGTTCGTGCATTTCCCGCATCTCTTCCAGCAGATTTTTGGTCAAGATCTGCTTGCATTCTACGCAACCAATTTCTGCGGTCCGGCATTCTTTATTCACCCGGCTAATCTCTTCAGTTGTGGAATAAACCTTGTGAAATGCAAAGACCGGACATACATCCGGATTTCCAGGATCTTGCCGTCGGGCTCGGGCTGGATCGGTCATCATGGTGCGCAGTTTTTCTCTGATCACCTCTGGAGGATCGGAGAGATAGATGGCATTCCCATAGCTCTTGCTCATCTTCCGTCCATCGAGTCCAGGCACTTTGGGAGTTTCGGTAAGCAAAACATTCGGCTCAGGAAACACCTCTTTGCCATAGAGAGCATGAAATCGTCGCACGATTTCTCGGCTGAGTTCGATATGCGGGACCTGATCGACACCGACCGGAACATACTGAGCTTTATAAATGATAATATCCGCCGTTTGCAGCAGCGGATAGCCTAAAAAGCCATAGGTGGAGAGATCCTTATCCTTGATCTCCTGTTGTTGCTCCTTATAGGTCGGCACACGCTCCAGCCATGCTAAAGGGGTGATCATGGAGAGCAGCAAGTGAAGCTCCGCATGCTCGGGGACTCTCGACTGGATGAAAAGAGTCGATCGTTCCGGATCAAGTCCAGCGGCTAGCCAGTCAATACCAATCTGGAGGATATTGCTCTTGAGTTCACTGGTATCGGCATAATCCGAGGTCAACGCATGCCAATCCACGATACAGTAAAAGCATTCATATTTATCCTGGAGCATCAACCAGTTCTTTAATGCTCCAAGATAGTTACCCAGATGCAATTTTCCCGATGGCCTCATTCCACTCAACACACGTTCTTTACTCATGGTTGTTCCTTCTTCACCTCGTTACACCCCAAGAAACAGAGCAGTCAAGCCATAAATCAAAGGACGAATCACTCGACTGTATACGCCTAACGGATTAAAAAAGATCACAATCATTAATAAGATCATCCCGACCGGCTCTATACTGCTGACCATTTGCGCTTGCCGATTGGGTAGGATACCGACCAGAATCCTTCCCCCATCGGCAGGAGGGATAGGGATGAGATTGATAATGGCCAGCAATACGTTGAGTTGCACACTCATAAAAGCCATCTCTAACAGCGGTCGGGAAAAAAAATCACTCCAGATGCCTCCCCGGTAAAGCCCGGTAAGCAGGTGAAAGAGGAGCGCACTGAACAAAGCCAGGACGAGATTTGTGGCTGGTCCAGCTCCCGCAACCCAAATCATATCCCGCTTGGGATTCCGTAGATTCCAGAAATTTACCGGAACCGGCTTGGCATAGCCAAACAGAATCCCGGACCCGGAGAAGAGCAAAAGCAGGGGCAAAAGTACCGTGCCAAAAAGATCCACATGGACCAATGGATTTAAAGAGAGTCGTCCCATCTGCTTAGCAGTGGGGTCGCCCAGTTTATACGCCACCCAGCCATGCGCTACCTCATGGAGTGTTACCGCCAGAATCAGTGGAAGGGCAAAAATGGAAACACGCTGCATATAGAGGTTAAAATCCATCGCATTATCCCTAACTTAGAAGAGTGTTTAGTGATCAGCAAAAACCTTAGCCTAATCACTATGCACTGATCACTGCTCACGTAAATAGTGTGCCCTGACAAACGCTATTTCTTCTTCTGTTGTCCGAACCTGGCCATCCAGTTTGGCTGCACGCAGATGGGCTAAAATTTTCCCAAACAGTGGTCCCGGTTTGAAACCCAACTGCATCAACTCTTTTCCTCCAATAGTTACCTGAATCTGGCGTAACTGGGTCAAATAGAGAGTAATGTAGCGTTTGGCAGTATCCTTGTCCAGCTTGGCCATAAGATAGAGAGTAGACTCCAGGGGCACAGGGCATAAGAGGGCATCGATGGCACTGGGCAGCAGGTTATCCTGTCCAGCCAGTTGCCCGCACACCGTATTAATTTGACGTCGCTCCAGTATGAGCGTTCGGGCAAAACTTTCAGTCGGCGCCAACCGCTCAAGCAAAGCATCCAACTGCTCATCATCCAGGTCATATACTAGGGCGAGAAAATAGACTTCCCACGTCTCCACTTTTTCCTGAAGAAAAGAAAGCTCGTACCAGGCCAGCGTCTGTTCAACCTTTTTGAACAGTATTTCTTTCTGTTCTGACCACTGCAGCGCTGGATGAAGTACGCTTAGCAAGGAAAACTCAGCCATTCTTCTCAGTGGGCGTATGGGCTCTTTTTCTTGGAGGATAAGCTTGACCTCCTGCCAGAGCCGCTTCCCAGAGAGTCGAGCACAAAGTCCTTTCTCAATCGCATTTTTCATCAAAGTCAGAGTATGCTTGCCAATAGTAAAATTAAATCGCTGTTCAAAGCGAATGGCTCGAAAGACCCGGGTAGGATCTTCCACAAAACTGAGATTGTGCAATACCCGGATTATCCGCTCCTTGATATCCCGCCGTCCCCCGAAGAAATCGATCAAATGAAACTTGGTTGGGCCATTCAATTTGATAGCGAGGGCATTGATGGTGAAATCACGGCGATACAGGTCCTGTTTAATCGAGCTCACCTCTACCTCGGGGAGAGCAGCAGGATAGGCGTAATACTCCCGGCGGGCAGTAGCAATATCGATATGGTTGCCATCCGGTAGCAACAGAATCGCGGTTCCAAACCGGGAGGGTCCTCGCAATTTCGCCCCTATGGCACCGGCTACCAGGCGGGCAAAGGGAAACGCCTCTCCTTCAATGACCAGATCCAAATCGTAGTTTTCTACCCGGAGCAAGAGATCCCGGACAAAGCCCCCCACGACGTAGAGGGAGACCCCCTGTTGATCCGCCAGACGAGCCACCGTTTCCAGCAGGGTGTAATACCGCTCAGGGAGCCGTTCTTTGATCAGTCCGCGCAGATTCTTTTGGGTGCTGGCCGGGAGGGTAAGGAGTTCCTCTTCCGGGAAACGATCTTTTTTGCGCATATCTTCCAGCAAATAGGCCAGAAAATCTCCCCGCGTAACAGCACCGAGCAACACACCACTTTCCGGGTCCACCACCGGCAAAAACTTCTGTCGCTGCTCCAGAATATAATCTTCCACCACCGGATACGGGGTATCCGGCTGTACTACCGGTAAATCTCTACTCATATAGGCATCGACCGATTCATGAGCAAGCCCATGTAGAATCGCACGCTCCACAATCTGGCGGGTGATCAACCCCAGCATTTTCCCCTGGGTATCGATCACCGGCAAGGTTCCCACATGGGAGCGGAGCATAATATCCCGGGCTTCCCCGAGCGTCTTGCCGCTCTTAATACATTTGAGAGGAGCGGTCATCAAGTCTCGAGCCAGACGCACCGGAATAATTTTCCCTCGCAGCGCATCGAGCAATTGTGCTCGCGTTTGAGTGAGGGAAAGATCTTTGATCGAGGCAGAGGCTGCAGTAGGATGTCCTCCCCCGCCAAATTCTTCGGCGATCACCGAGGCATCCACCACCTCAATCCGGCTCCGGACGACCATCTGCACTTTGTCATCCATCTGTACCAGGAGGATTAAGACTTGGGGATGCTTCATATCTGCATATTTATGTGCCAGCAAGGCCAGATCCCCCACATACCTTGCCCGGGAAGCCAGGGCGATGACCACCTCTACACCATTGATCAGGTGCGTCTCGGCATTCTGTAAGAGATCATTGAGCAGGCTAATCTGGTCTTCCGTAAGCTCACGTTTGACGAATTCGGTGACCAGATTCAGATTGCCTCCCATAGATAAGAGATAGGCGGCAGCCTCTAAATCCTCCGGTGTAGTGGAGCTAAAGGTTAATAATCCGGTATCTTCATAGATTCCGAGCAGCAGGATGGAAGCCTCCAGCATGGACAGGGGAATCTGTCGTTCCCGTAAGAGATGGACAAAGAGGGTCGTGGTCGCTCCTACCTCCTTCAGCACCTCAACTTCCCCTTTGATATCTTTGGGATGAGCCGGGTGATGATCATAGATATCGATTCGTACCCCTGGTTTGCCAACCAGCTTGGCTAGCGGGCCGATACGACTGGCCAGTTTTACATCTACCAGGATCAGATGCTCTACTTCATCCAGGGGAATATTGCGCAGTTTCTCGAACTCAAACGAATAATCAGACCACTGCAGAAAATCCTGGACATTTTTCTCCTGTGAACCTGGAAAGACCAGTTTGGCTGCAGGATAGAGCTTCTTAGCCGCCAGCATGGAAGCCAGGGCATCAAAATCGGCGCTGACATGGGTGGTAATAAGCTGCATAATAGTTGAGACTTATCCGCCAGGTAATGTAATAATGAGTCTGAAATGCTGGATAACCATACCAGATATCCCCTGGTAAGTCAAGAGAGGCTTTTGTTGACTGAGGTTTTAGAGATTTTCCGGTTTAGAGACCGAATCCTCTTCCTTCTCCCTGTCCATGGCGTATGAAATGGATCATCCAGACCACTCCAAAGCAAGCCGTACAGGTAAGTACGATGGCTGCACCAGAAGAGACATTGAAATAGAAGGACATATACAGTCCGGTAAGAGAAGAGGCAACTGTGATAAGCGCCGCCAGGATCATCATCCGTGGTAACCGATCGGTAAGCAGAGAGGCGGTGGCGGCTGGAGTGACTAAGAGAGCACTGGTAAGCACTACTCCCACCGCCTGGATTCCTGCAATGACGGTGAGGGCCAGTAATACTAATAAGCCATAGCGTACTTTATCGGCACTCAACCCAATGACTTCTGCATAGATGGGATCGACGGAAGTGAGCTCCAGTTCTTTGTGGAACAGGATAAGGAGACTGAGCACAAGCACGGTAATACCCGCAATGATGAGCAGATCGCTCATCGTTACTCCGAGAATATTCCCAAACAGCATATGGGACAGATCACGAAAGCTGCGTGTAGTACTCATCAAAAGAATACCTAGAGCAAACATTCCGGTAAAAATGATTCCAATGGCCGTATCTTCATGGATAGCCTTGCGTTGAGAAATATAGCCGATCCCCAGAGCGGTTAATAACCCAGCAACTAAGGCCCCCCCAAAGAGATTCCAGCCTTTGAGATAAGCTACGACCAAACCGGGAAGAATCGTATGCGCTAAGGCATCACCGAGAAAGGCCATCCGGCGCAACACGACATAGACCCCGAGCACTGCACAGGTCACACCGACCAGGATGGCAGCCAGCATTCCATACTGCATAAAGGTATAAGAGAAAGGTTCAATGAGCCAGCTCATACCCGCTCCTGCCGACACGTAGACCGATAAATGCTCCAGGAGGAGGTATCGTCTCCCGACCTGCACTCAGATAGAGTGCCCCATCAAAATCTTTTTCCAGTTGGCCAATATCGTGGGTAGCTACAATGATAGTTTTCCCTTGTTGCTGGAGCTCAGAGAGGACTGCAGACACGACTGCACGGGTTTCCATATCGACCGCATTGAGTGGTTCATCAAGCAGGAGCAGATCCGCTTCTTGGGCCAGTGCACGGGCAAGCAGAACCCGCTGTTGCTGACCACCGGAGAGTTGTCCAATCTGGCGCTCTGCTAATGGAGTGAGGCCCATTTTGTCTAATTTTTCCGTCACAATCTCCTGATCGTGGGGACCTGGTCGCCGTAGCCAGCCTAGATGCACATAACGACCGGTCAGGACCAGTTTACGAACACTCATAGGAAATTTCCAGTCGATCTGGCTCCGTTGGGGAAGATAAGCCAAACGATGATGACAGGCCCCTACTGGCTGACCATAGATACGAATGCTTCCAGAGTACACAGGAAGCAACCCGGCAAGCGCTTTGAGCAAAGTCGATTTCCCTGCACCATTTGGGCCGACCAGTGCTATACGCGTTCCACTTGGTATAGAGCAGGTCAGATTCCAGAGCGCTGGAGTCGAGCAACCAGGATAACGGACACTGAGCGCCTGCGTTTCCAGGGCTGGTGTATCTGGAACAGGCTTGGTATGTCTGCGTCCACTGTAAGGAATATAAGGAAACCAAAATCTGGTCATGACTGGAGAGCCTTTATAATGGTCGTAACGTTATACCGCATCAGCTTGAGATACGTCTCTCCCTCACTACCCGGTTTTCCCAGTGCATCGGTATAGAGCGGGGGAGCGAGGGTCACTCCTGCTTCGGCGGCTATTCGCCCCATGAGGCGCGGGTTGGCAATTGTCTCGGCAAAAATAGCCGGTACACCAGTAGCTCTGATGGTTTCTACAAGCCGGGCTATTTCCCCGGCGGAAGGATCAGCCACATCGGTCATCGAGCCGAGCACCGTGGCCACAACTTCAAAACCATAGCGACGTGCAAAATAGCCAAACGTCTTATGGGAGGTAATCAGTTTACGCCGGGTTTCGGGTACCGTTTTCACCTGAGCAAGAATCCAGGAGTCTAGTTCCTGAAGAGCGGCTATATACCGTTCTGCGTTAGTTGTATAAATCGCCCTGTTTGCTGGATCAGTCTCGATGAGGGCCTGACGGATGTTCTCTACCATGTGGATCACATTCTGCACATCGAGCCATACATGAGGATCAAATTCTCCGTGCGCATGTGCTGGGTCAGGCTTTGGCGCGCTGGTCTGCTCATGCCTTCCCCTCTGTTTTGTTTCTGGAGCATAGCCACTCTCTTGCTCTGCCGAATGCTCATGGTCTTTTTCCTGGCCAGGCTCTCCTGTCAAGGTCAACAGCTTCAGTCCTTTAGTGACCACCACTCGTTTCGCTTTCGAACCAGAAGAGGCATATATTTTGTCGAACCAGGTTTCAAAGGCGAGTCCATTTTCGAAAATCAGATCTGCTTTGGCCATTATCACGCTATCCGCTGGACTCGGTTCGAAGGTATGCGTATCCTCACCTGGTCCAACCAGGACATGCAAGCGAATGGTGTCACCCCCTACATTGTGCACGAAGTCGCCGAGGATACTGAACGTTGCCACTACCTGCAGCTTGGGGGTTGCCCAGAGAGACTCCACTGCCCCACAGCTCCAGAAGCCTAAACAGAGTAGGAGCCACACCTTTTGTGCCTCTCTCATGATGAGTAATCCTCCTCATTTTGAGCAAATTTACAAGAATCTTTGCTATGGTAACCGTCGATCAGAAAACCTGGATAGCATGGGAACAAAGGTATTCTATCAGTACAAACTTTATAAAAAGGTACAAGTAAGCTTCTTGGTTATGCGGTCAGTTTTGGTGAATTTAAAAAATGCAAATTATATGCATTATAGAAAACTGATCAAGAAAATGCAAGCCGAAATTGTTTTCCGCTAAATGCCTGGGAGCTATACTGTTCTGTGGTGTTCTCACATTCGCCTGATCAAATAATTAAGAAATAACGCCTTCTGCAATCTTTCCGTTTGTGTGAGTAGGATATCCAGAAGAAGCAGAAAAAGCTTACCGAGAAAAAAGTATGTTGACTCCTCATAGGAAAGTATGTTATAAGTGAAATCCCAAGCTGATGGAAAGCGGAAAAAAGCTTATTTGAAAATCTGGAAAAGTTTTGCGAGCAAAGGAGGGCACAGTCAATGTTTAAAAGCAAGAGGGTAGATGCATATTTTTTCGCCTCTCCAGCACTGTTTCTGATTTTGGTATTTGTCATCTTTCCGCTCATCTACTCCTTCTATCTGACTTTTCAGAGTTATGACCTCGCTATTGGCCCCGAGTACACGGAATTTGTAGGACTAGAGAATTATGAAGAAATGCTGGAGGATGAGGATTTCTGGGCCTCGTGGGTCAAAACCTTTATCATCATCTTCCCTTCGATTACCCTCCAACTGCTCCTCGGTTTAGGTATTGCCCTCCTTTTAAACCGGCCAATTCGTGGCAGAGCCTTTCTTACCAGTCTCTTGATTATCCCCTCTATGGTGTCACCGGTATCTGTGGGCATGGCCTGGCGTATGCTTTTTGGGGTCAAATATGGCGGGATCAATAACTTTCTCCGACAGTTCAATATTGTAGATGTCTACTTTGATTGGTTTGCCACTCCAGCCTTGGCTATCTCTTCTATTGTCACAGTAGAAGTTTGGCATCACACTTCCTTTATGATGATTGTGTTGCTTGCCGGGTTACAGTCTATTCCTCAAGAACTCTATGAAGCAGCCCGGGTTGATGGAGCTTCTCCATGGAAAAGCTTTTGGTATATCACCTTGCCCCTTCTAAAATTTACTATGATCGTAGCTCTTCTCATCCGTATGATCGACCTGACGAAGATTTTTGGTTTGATCTTTCTCCTCACCTTTGGAGGACCGGGAGGGTCGACTCAGACAGTGGCATTTAATACATATCTCGCGGGTTTTCAGGATTTTCGTATAAGCTACGCATCTACGCTATCGTATGTCATTGTCGTTGGGGTGTTCTTGCTTACCTTGATTTTCCAGAAAGTTTCTCGTTTTAGAGAGGGGGAAGAAGCATGAAAAGCTATTCAAAATATTATCTGCGGAGACAATTTGGAATGGTTATGACCTACTTAGGCATAGCGGTAGCCCTTATCTTTTTTCTCTTCCCCTTTGTCTGGATTCTCGCTACTTCATTAAAGGGGAACGAAGATTACTTCACCTTTCCACCGGTCTGGATCCCAACTGAACCCTCGTTGGTACATTATAAAGCCCTCTTTACCCGAGGAAACGGTTGGCTCTATTTTAAGAACAGCCTGATTCTTTCTACGATGAGCATGTTCGCTGCCCTAGTTTTTAGTATTCCCACCGCCTATAGTGTGGCTCGTTTCCGTTTTGGAGGTGTTTTGTTCTCAAATTTTCTCCTTCTATTACGGACTATGCCCGCAATTGCGCTCGTGATTCCTATTTATGTCTTATACAGTAAGCTGAACATAACTGATACCTACTTCGGTTTGATTTTACTTTATACCGTCTTTTACATCCCGTTTGCGGTTTGGCTTTTAATTGGTTTTTTGCGTGATGTGCCACAGGAAATTGAAGAAGCAGCACTTATTGATGGTTGCTCTCGGCTACAGGCTCTGTTGAGAGTCGTATTACCAGTTATCGTTCCTGGCTTGGCAGTGGTGGCGCTCTTTGCCTTTATTACCACCTGGAATGAATTCCTCTTTGCGGTGATCTTAACTGGAGCGGACACAAAAACGGTAATGGTGCTGGTTTCTTCATATACAACCGGTTCTCCCACCGATACATTTTTTGGAGAAGCTTCTGCTTCTACTGTGCTAGGAATTGTCCCGGCTTTCCTGGTAGCCTTTTTCTTACAGCGCTACCTGGTAAAAGGATTAGCCTTAGGAGCTGTAAAAGGATAAAAAGACAGGAAGGAGGTGAAAACAGAATTTCTCAGGCTCTGACAATTGAGAAGAGTACTTCTCAGATCAGCTTCTATCGACTCTTCGTGAAGACAAAAAGAGTCCTAGACAGAATGTAAGGAGGATCTATGAAGAAAGGAAGAAGTTTGTTACCCAACGTCATTTTTGTGGTGCTTGCTCTGATCGTTGTGATTGGTATCAGTGGGGTAGACCAGGGAGAAGCAGAACGCTACGATGGCACCACGGTCAAGGTGGTCGTTAATGCCGAATACGTGAAGTTTGCCATGAGTCTTATTGAAGAAGAGTTGTTTAATAAATATGGCATTAAACTAGAGGTGGAAGTGATTCCGGGTGAAGCACATGTCACTAAGACCATGCTAGAATTTAATAGTGGCCGGAGTCCGTGGGACCTTGTCATGTTTAATCCCTTGTTTTTTGCTGATTATGCTCGCCATTTCGAACCGGTTGAGCCGTATATCAAAAAACTTGGGCTGGACTTGGCCCTTGATGATATCGCTCAAGAGTACCAAAATACCAATATGTATTGGGACGGAAAGCTTTATGCTATGCCCCTTGATGGTGATATTCATATCCTTTTCTACAACAAGGTGGCGTTTGAACGACCGGAGAATAAGCAGAAGTTCAAGGAGAAATATGGCTATGAGCTAGCCCCTCCTCAAACCTGGAAACAGTGGGATAATATGGCAGAGTTTTTTCATGGCTGGGGATGGGATGGGAGTGATAGGAAACTCTTTGGAGCTGGTGCATCCCTGAAAGAAAACAACTACTCTTTCATCTGGTGGCGCCAACGCTTTTTTTCGTATGGTGGCCAATATTTTGATGCGGATATGAATCCATTGATTAACACCAAACCGGGAATCCGGGCACTGGAAGAGATGGTAAGAACCATCGATTACTATCCACCTGGTGTTCTGCTCTTTGAGTCAGAGGAGCCCAAGACTATGTTGATCAAGGGAGAGGTGCCCATGCTCGTCTCCTGGACCAGTACCGGCAAGCGGGTAGGCGACCCTAATCAATCCTTGATCATTGGCAAAGACGGCTTCGGCGTAATTCCCGGCCATAAGATCAATGGCAAGATTTTTCGCACCGTACCCAATACTGGGGGCCGTTCTTTTGCTGTCTCCAAATACTCGAAGGTCAAGGATGCAACTATGCGTGTCCTTGAATTCGTCTCCTCACCAGAACAAAGTCTGAAGATTGTAATGCATCCAAAGACGATTATGGATCCGTGGCGAACCTCTCATTTAACTTCTGAAAAATTTCGGGCAGCTTGGCCAAATGCTGGTGAATATTTGGATGCGATCAAGGAGAGCTTCAAATATACTGTGCCTGGTCCCCAGATTCCTGGGAGTCCTGAGTACAGGCGTACATTAGCCGAAATGGTAACCAGAGCACTGAACAAGACGATATCTCCCAAGGAAGCGCTCGACAAGGCAGCCGAGGAATGGAATAAAATTACCAAGCGACGCGGCAAAAAACGACAATTGGAGTTCTGGAGAGCTCAGATGGCCGCTATGGAGAAATCAGGAATTACCTTCCGACCAGAGTTGGCGGATATCAACTAGTCTAAACCTGAGATGGTGTATGGTTTTTGGGTAATGTGTGGAGATCTGGAACACATTCTTTCTGAAGCACGTGGTGGGACAGGTCTCCCCACCAAGAGAAAGTAGAACATCTTCTGAAAAATCTATGCCCTAACAGCTCAGAGAGCTAGAGAAGGGTGTATCTATCTATGCTCTTTAACCTGGCGTTATAATCCTGTCAAAGGGATGGCATCTAAGCCATCCCTTTTTTGGTGCTTTTGGGTAAGAATAGCCTTCATCTGATATGGTCAAGATAATTTCCCCTTGAACAGTGCGCCTACTTGTAGTAAGGTGTGTGGTCGCTGACTTGAGGAAAAGACATTCGGTTCCTGGTTCGGATAGATAATCGCCTTACAGATTCAAAGACAGAGTTTATGGCTGTGGTGCACACAACATCTTCTGAGCACAAAGGCGCCCAGATCACTCTTGATAAACTCACCAAATTCTATGGAGAGGTGGGAGCGGTACAGGAGATATCTCTCACCATCCAGGAGGGAGAGTTTCTGACTCTTTTAGGACCGAGTGGCTCTGGGAAGACCACTACTCTGATGATGATTGCCGGATTTGTCATTCCGACCTCTGGAGATATCCAGATCAACGGACGTTCTATTGTCACGGTCCCCCCTCACAAACGGAATATCGGGATGGTCTTCCAGCATTACGCTCTTTTTCCGCATATGAGTGTCTTCAAAAATATTGCCTTTCCCTTAGAAATGCGGGGTTTATCTAAAGCACAAATCACCGAACGCGTGCGCTGGGCTCTCGAGCTGGTCCAGCTTCCGGGGGTAGAACGACGACGACCAAAACAACTCAGTGGTGGGCAACAACAGCGTATTGCCCTGGCACGAGCGCTGGTTTTTGATCCGGCCGTGTTATTGCTCGATGAACCATTAGGGGCTCTGGATCGTAAACTGCGTGAGGAAATGCAGATCGAGTTAAAGCAACTGCACCATAAAGTGGGTACAACGATTATCTATGTCACTCACGACCAGGAGGAGGCGTTGACCCTCTCTGACCGTATCGTCGTCTTTAATCAAGGACAGATCGTCCAGGTAGGAACTCCCGATGACCTCTACCGGTATCCAACGAATCGGTTCGTCGCTGGCTTTATTGGAGAAACAAACTTTTTTACCGGACAGGTCGTCTCCGTGGAAGGAAAATGCTGTACGATCAAAATGGAAGAGGGAGTCCATATCACCGGATTGCTACGTGAATCGTTTCCCCCTCCGCGCAGATGGGCGACCTTTGCTCTGCGACCGGAAAGGATTTTGATTGGTGATGAAGCAAAACAGGCACAAAATACCTACGAAGGGTTTGTGGAAGAGTTCCTCTATGTGGGTGAATCGACTAAATATCGCATTCGTTTGGGCACCTCGACCAGGATCATTGCCAAGTGGCCAAATCGTTTAGGACGAGGAATTCTCTCTGCAGGGACTCACATTGCAGTCGGTTGGGATAGGGAGGAGATGCTTTTGGTAGAGTCTGAAGTTCCTCCAGCCTCTTCCCAATAATTTTCATACATGAGATAGGAGCTTCAGGTGGAAGGAGGTCAATGATGGAAAAACGATGGACACGTCGTCAGTTTTTGGGTCAACTCGGTCTGATCAGTGTCGGTACTCTCTCTCTATTTCAGAGTAGTGGTTCCAGAGTCGCTACCGCCGCTACCCCTTTGACGGCTCAAGAGATAGAAGAGCGGCTCCGGCAGTTCAAAGGGAGCGATCTGGTCGCTGTCTCCTGGGGTGGATCATTCCAGGAAGCGCAAAGAAATGCCCTGTTTAAACCTTTTGCTGAAAAATTTGAGATCAATGTTATTGAAGACGGCCCGACTGATAATGCCAAAATCAAGGCCATGGTTCAGGCCAATAATGTCACCTGGGATGTGGTGGATGTTGGAGCCTCCTCAGGATTCCTTTTGGGACGACAAGGGTTCCTGGAAGAGCTCGATTACTCTATCATTGATGCCCGAGATGTGGTGCCGGAAGTGGTAGACAAATGGTCTATCGGGACTATATTTTATTCTACGGTGCTCGCCTATCGTACGGATGAGTTTCCTGAAGGAAAAGCTCCTAAAAAGGTGGCGGACTTCTGGGAGGTGAAGAAGTTCCCGGGGAGACGATGTTTACAGGATAGTCCATTCAATAATCTGGTTTTTGCCCTGGAGGCAGATGGGGTGCCGTACAAGGAGATCTATCCGCTCACCGATGAGAAGGTTAATCGAGCTTTCCGAAAACTCGATGAAATCAAACCGCATGTCTCGGTCTGGTGGAGTCAGGGGGCCCAACCTCCCCAACTGCTGACCGATAAAGAGGTAGTGATGTCTACTGCATGGAATGGACGGATCTTTGCGATACAACAGGAGGGAATCCCGGTGCAGATCGTGTGGGATGGAGCCCATCTCGCTGCCGATTCCTGGTGTATCCCTAAGGGATCGAAGAAAAAGGATTTAGCCATGTTGTTCATCGCCTGGGCTACTCTACCGGAGAACAATATCCGCACCTCACAATTTATCTCCTATGGGCCAACGAACAAAAAGGCTTTTCCTCTTGTACCCAAGGAGATGGCTCCCCACATCCCGACCTCAGATGTGAATTTCCCTGTACAGGTCGTGGTCGATTACAACTGGTGGGGAGACAATCTGGATAAGATGAACGAACGCTGGCGGGAATGGAAACTTTCGTAATTTTCACCACAGAGACACAGAGGACAGGGAGGTTTTTATACTGAACTCATAGCGAGTATCTCAGAAGGTCATCCTGAGCGCAGTGAAGAATCTCTTTCCAAAGCTGCTGAGCTCCTTCGTTCTGCTCAGGGGGACAAAAAACTTCAGAAGGCTCTCCGAAATTTTACTCGCTATGAGTTCTCTGAGAAAACGGATGTGAGCAATGACGGTAGCGTCTCAGCAAGAGCAACCTATCCATAATCGACCCGCTGTGAAGCAACTGGCCAGGCTTCAGCGCTGGGAACAGGCTAAACTCTTTCTGTTTGTTCTTCCTGCTCTTCTCGTTCTCCTCGGTTTTTTTCTTTATCCTCTCTGTATCTTCTTGTTAAACAGCCTCTTTGATCCCTCCTTTACGACAAAACACTATCTCCGAGCCTTTACCAAACCGGTGTATCTCCGTATACTGCGGGTTACCTTTGAAGCCGCTCTTTTTACCACGCTGGGCACATTGATTCTGGGCTATCCGGTAGCCTATCTTCTCGCCAATGTGGCGGGAAGAATTCGCCCCCTGCTTCTGGCTTTGATCGTGGTTCCCTTCTGGACCAGTATCCTGGTACGGACATACGGCTGGATGGCTCTCTTGGGGAATAATGGGATTATCAATCGGTTGCTACTGGATGTGGGTCTGATCTCTTCCCCCCTCCCGCTCCTCTTTAATCAAATCGGTGTGCTGATAGGGATGATCCATGTAATGCTCCCCTATATGATTTTACCGATCTATTCGGTCATGTGGGGTATCCCCCAAGAGTTTATGCAAGCAGCCGCAAATCTCGGAGCTGGACCGGTACGCAGTTTTTATCGGATCTATCTCCCTTTGAGTTTGCCTGGAGTGGGAGCAGGTTGTTTACTGGTATTCATTATTAGCCTGGGCTTTTTTATTACCCCGGCTCTTTTGGGAGGTCTTCGCGATACCATGATTGCCCAGATCATTGAGCAAGAAATCAGAGAGGTTTTTAATTGGGGATTTGCCGCCGCCCTTTCCATGATTCTTCTGACCGTGACTACCATCCTCTATCTGCTCTATAGCCGCATTATGAGCGTAGAACGTCTCTACGAGGGAAAAAGTGTATGAACGACACGGTACGAAGACCGACAAATGTACCGCTTGGGCGGTTGATTCTTTCCTGTTTTTGTGGACTGGTCTTTCTGTATCTTATTCTTCCGAATTTTGTGGTGATTCCTCTCTCCTTTAGTCCAGCCCTCTATCTGGAATTTCCTCCGCGAGAATTTTCGCTCCGCTGGTATCAAGAATATTTTGCCCGACAAGAATGGGTGTCAGCTACCCTGTCCAGTTTCAAGGTTGCTATCCTGGTGACTCTATGCTCTGTGGTCTTGGGAAGCTTTGCTGCTTATGGCCTGGTGCGGGGACGGTATCCCGGAAGAAATGTGCTTAACTCCCTCCTCATTTCTCCCATGATAGTGCCTACCCTGGTCATAGCCGTTGCTATCTATAAACTCTATTCTGACCTGAAACTGATCGGGACCCTGACCGGCTTCGTGCTTGCGCATACTGTGCTGGCTACCCCTTTTGTGGTGGTCATTGTCAGTGCTACGCTGCGCGGGATAGATATCCAAATGGAGTATGCGGCGATGAGTCTGGGAGCGAGCCGTTTAACCACGCTGCGACGAGTAGTGTTTCCTTTAGTCTTACCAGGTATTCTGTCCGCTGGCCTTTTTGCTTTTCTCATCTCCTTTGATGAATTGTTGATTGCGCTCTTTATTAGCAGTCCAACTCTGGTCACCCTTCCCAAAAAGATTTGGGATGGGATCCGCACCGAAATCAACCCGACTATTGCGGCGGTGTCCACTCTGCTTGTGCTGTTAAGTATTCTCATTCTGCTCAGTACAGTACTGGTCCGGTGGATTTTTGAAAAACGGAGACCCTGATGGAGATAAAAAAGCACTACCAGGTGGTCATTATCGGCGGTGGAATCATGGGACTGAGCACTGCATATAATCTAGCCCGCCGAGGGATGAGAGAGATAGCGGTCTTTGAACGAGGGGCATCGGATTAGGAGCGAGTAGCCGCAACACCGAGCTCATCCGTTCCGCATTCAGCACGCATGAATGGGTGGCCCTTTTTGAGCAGAGTCTCCGTCTCTGGCATACTCTCTCGGCCGAACTCCAATACAATGTATTCTTTGTGCCACGTGGTTACCTTATTCTCGGACAGACCGAAGCCCATCAGGAGTTATTGCAGCATGCCCATCAGATTCAGCAGGAGTACAGCATAAGATCCCAATTTCTCTCTCCAGCTCAGGCTCAGAAGCTTGTACCAGCGTTGAATCTGCAAGGAGTATCCGCGGCTATTTATTAGCCCCGGGGAGGAACAGCGCATCATGATGCCGTGGTATGGGGATATGCTTCAGCAGCACAACGTCTGGGGGTAGACATATTTTCCTTTACACCGGTAGAATCCCTGATTTACGAAGGGGGAAAGGTGCGCGGGGTGGTGGTAAAAGGTGAGGAGGTGTCTGCCCAGACCGTCGTGAATGCGGCAGGGGGACATTCTCTGGAAATAGCGGCGATGGCTGGCCTCAACCTTCCCGTGGAGCAACACCGGGTGGAAGCTTTTGCCACTGAACCGGTGAAACCCTTTATCAAACCGGCTGTAGTCGCTCTACAAACCTCAACCTATTTTAGCCAAACGTATCGCGGAGAAATTGTGGGAGGCACTGGAGGTGCTCCTGATCGGCAGACGGATCAGATTACCAGTACTCTCCACTTTCTGGAGCGTGTGGCCAGGAATTTTCTTCCCCTTATACCTGCCATGCGCAATATGCGCCTCATGCGTCAATGGGCGGGAGTGGTAGATGGCACCGAAGATCACGGCCCAATTATGGGCATGAGTGGAGTGGACGGCTTGATACTGAACTGTGGATGGGGCGGGTATGGCTTTATGGGATGCCCTATTGCTGGTCAACTCGTTGCGGACCTGATTATCACCGGAAAAGAGTCCCCTTTGATGCAACCTTTTCAGGTTGGACGTTTTGCAACCGGCAAGGTGGTGCACGAAGGGTCCTTGATGGGTTCTAGCCGAGAAATGGTTCATGAGAGTAGGCCCAATGAATAAAGGGGAATTCAGGTCTAGATAGGGGAAAGCGCAGAGTGCAGCATTCGAACGGAGAGGACTATCTGCTAACCGGAAGACTACCGCTTTTACCAGATAGCCCATTTCAACGCAAACGGGTCTGTACGTTTCGTTTTAATGGTGCTTCTCTGGATGCTTATGAGGGAGAACCTATCGCGGTCGCTCTGTGGGCTATCGGCCAGAGATTGCTCAGCCGGAGCTGGAAGTTCCATAGACCGCGTGGCCCCTTTTGTTTTTCAGGCTACTGTGGGCATTGTGTAGTCGAAGTCAATGGGGTAGCTAATGTGCAGGCCTGTATGGAACCGGTGCAGCCCGGACTCGAAGTAAAAACTCAGGGAGGATTTCCATCGGTTGAGTATGACCTGTTAGCCCTCCTGGATTTTCTATCACCCTGGTTTCCGGCCGGTTTTCAACATCACTACTTTACCCGATCTTTTGGCCTATTCACCCGATGGGCTATTCTCTTAAGAATGCTAGCCGGTTCAGCTCGTGGTGCAGTGTATCCTCTGAAAGAAGGGGAGAAATTAAGCCGGGATCCGGTGAGTATGCGGACCGAGATTGCGGTGGTTGGTGGAGGTTTAGCCGGGCTGGCTGCAGCTTTAGAAGCTGCTCGCTATGTAGATAAAATTCTCCTTATTGAACGGCAACCTCTCCTGGTATCCTGCTTTTCTCCAGAGGGACAAGAAGAAGCAAGGAACCGATTCGCTACTCTGCAAGAGATGATCGATAAGGGACATATCGAGCTTATGACCGGTACCACGGCTGTAGGATATTATGGAGAGGGCTTGCTTGGACTGGTACAGCGTGATCGTTTTATTAAGCTCCAGGCCAAACAGATCATTGTAGCTACTGGTGCGTATGAACAACCTCTGCTCTTTGAGAACAATGACCTTCCCGGCATCATATCGATGACCGCTGCTTTGAAACTCGTTTCTGTGTATCGGATTGCCCCCTGCTCCCGGGCCGTCGTTACTGTGCAGAGTGAACAGGGGTTGGGAACGGCCCTTCGGTTACATCAAGCGGGTCTGCCCATTACTGCTATCGTAGATCTGCGCTCTCACTCAGGGCGAGGAAGAGAGGAACACTGCCTTACCCACAGCGGAGTGGAATACCTGGAAAGCTACAGGCTTTCTAAAGCTATAGGTCGACGCGAGCTCCTTGGAGTTCTCCTGGAACCGCAGACTCAAGCTAAAGACAGGCACAGGGTAGACTGTGATCTCCTGATAACCGAAGGTGAGTGGCGTCCAGCCAATGAACTTGCTTTCCACGCACTTTATGAAGGGAGTCCGGTGCTGGAAGCTCCAAACCGGTTCTTTACCCTTCCCGTAAATCAGGAGACCGGTCAGGTGTGTAAGAATGTCTATATTGCCGGTGCAGCGACTGGAGTTTCAGAGGCCAGAGCTGTTTTGCTTCAAGGACAGCTTGCCGGAATATCTGCAGTGCTGACTTTAGGAAAAGGAGGAGCACCGGCTCAGAAGCAGAGGGAGCAATTGACTGTCCTTCTGCAGACTGGAGCAAAATGAGAGTTTTTATGCTGAGGTTTTATAAAGCGACACAGCGACCTTTTCACTCGACTTTGCAATGGCAAAGATCCCTTTTGCATATGCCCCAGAAACTTCTCCTCTGGCCAAAAACATCCCTTCCCAACCCAGGCTCAAATCAGATACTTCTTAGGAATCTCAGCGCCTACCGTGTATTGCAATCGCCCTAAGTGCACCATTTGATACACATTCACCCGAAAATCTGGATTCACACACATGTGCATGTACGCTTCACGCTCAGGGACGCTATACTCAGTGACCATCCACTCCATAAGATTGACAATAGCAGACTCAACAGCATCCATTTCCGCACCCTCGACAAAGATTGGGCCACCAACAGGATTGGCCTTCGGTGGTTCAAATTTGCGCGTGGGAAAATGGTCAATCAGAGGCGCGACATCAGCCGAACGGATCAAGCCAGAGCCAGCATCCTCTGTTTCAACCACAGAGAACTCTCCCTGCTTGACCCGCAATTTCGGGGTATGTCGGTAATCAAACTCGTACTCCATGGCTTGGTCTCTAGTAAGGCGCTGCATAAATACTCTATCCCCTTTGATCTTGATGTCTTTTTTTCTTTCCATTGCCGGGTGGATAGAAAATATGACATAAATTTCCTCTGGCCTCTACTCACTATATATATTTTATTCCATGCTCTCATCGATTTTCAAACCTCCGTCTCTATTGTCTATCCAAGAGAGCCCGGGAGCGCAGGCCTCTGGCCTGCAGCGGGCGAGACGCCCGTGCTCCCAGCGGAGGCGCTTTCCCCAAGAGGTCTCCTGCTAATGCACTAGGTAAACACCCGGAGTCTTCGCTGTGCTCAGACACCCAGCGTTTAGTAATATCCTGGGTGTCTACCGGATACCGAATGTGTGCAAGAAAGCCCTCCCTGAGATCCTTCTCTAATTTCCAACAGAGCAGTATGGCCATCAGGATGACAAAAACCGAAATCAGGGCTAAAGATAGAGGTTTTCTGATCTCAGAATTGTACCGGTTCTCGCGCCTCGATTTTCTCCTCATCCAGGACCAATCCCAGCCCTGGTAAGGTCGGTAAGGTCACCACTCCCGCTTCTGGTCGATAGATCGGTTTGTGGAAAAACTGTTTTGTCTCCTGGGTACGGATCAGAAACTCTACCATGGGTACAGAGGCTGGAGACTGGGCTCCAGCCACATGCAACGCCGGGAGGAGAGAATGTCCATGGGCCACCACAGGTACTTCAAACGCCGACGCCAGGGCACAGATCTTGACCAATTCTGTGATCCCCCCGGTCCAGTCCGGATCCGTCTGAATCACATCGACAGCCTCTCCTACCAGTAATTCTTTTACCTGCCACCGTGTAAAGACATGTTCTCCTGTCGCCACCGGGACTGTTGCTGCATGCCGAATCTTGCGCAACTCCCCGACTCGTTCTGGCGGAATCGGCTCTTCCATCCAGAACGGATTAAGTGGCTCCAACGCTTTCACCATCTCTACGGCATACGGAACATCCCAGCCCATTACCGCATCAAACATTAACCTATAGTGGGGCCCCACTGCCTCCCGGACCGCCTGGGCCATAGCCAGGTTCTTCTCCCTACCTGCCGCCCCATCGCCTGGGCCATAGCGAAAAAACCACTTCTGCGCCTGAAATCCTTTGGCCTGATATTCCTTTGCTACTTTTCCCGCTTCCTCCGGGACAATCGAAAAGCCCAGCATACTCGCATAGGCAGGTACTGCCGGGCGTGTCGGTCCCCCAAGCAGCCGATACACTGGCTGTCCCAAAACTTTCCCTTTCAAATCCCAGAGCGCACAGTCCACTGGGCTCACGCCGGTCATAAACAGGCCAGAGCGCCCATGCCGGTCCAGTCGTATCATCTGATCCAGGAGGATCTCAGTTCCTAAGGGATCTCGGCCGATGAGGAAGGGACGAAGCGAGTGCTGAATGACAAACGCCTGTGGCGTCTGGATTGGACCAAACAGACCGGTAGGACCTTCATCAGTCTGAATCTCCACATAAATTGCTCGCATCGGCTGTCCCACCGCTAGCATCTCTAGACCACCAGCCCGATTAAATTCTGGATAAATGTCAAGCGGTCGCACTGGTCGATCTTGCCGGGACCAGGTCGGCCCGCTCCAGCGTCCGCGAACCTGAAAAAGAGAAATGTCTGTAATCTTCATAACCCCTCCCCAGGGCTCTGGTTAAAGTATAGAGGAATCCACCAGTTGAATTTTTCCCCTCTTGCGGTTTATCTCGAGTATCCGATGGCAACTGCAGTATAGGTAATGCACTAGCGGAGAGTCAACACGAAAAACATAATGAACGCCCCCGCAGCAAGCTTCGGAGAATCAGACCCAGAAAGGTTGCAATCTGTTCCAGGTTAAAAGTCCATCCTCGTACCTTCTCAAGGTTCAAAGGGTGGAGCGGAGACCGGGGTTGAGAGACCCCTTAGTAGACAGTAAATTGCCCGGTCCATTTCTCTCAGGTGAAAATTTTGGCTACACCGTACTTATCAAAGATTTTGTCGTAGGTGCCATCTTTGAGCATCTCGTTCAAGACCCGGGCTACGGCTTGCGCCAGGTCCCGGTTTTTGAACGCCAGCGATGCTGGCGATCCTCTGAGTCCAGAGATAGCCCGATCAAACGCTCCTTTGTCCTGATAAAATTTTGCGGTGGCATCGACACTCACCACTGCATCGAGTTGCCCGGCACGCAAAGCGTTATAAGTGTCCGCAAAGGTATGAAAGGTGCGGATATCCATGGCGGGGAGCCCTCCGCATCCCCTGGAGGTTGCCTTTCTCATCAATAAACTGTACCAGTGGAATCGTGGCATTGATGGACATGATTAACTTCCCGGGCTTCAATGTCGGTGGAGCAGCGGTTTGGGCGTGGATAGTTCCTATCCACAGGCAGAGGAGTCCCATAATAAAACCGGTAGTAATCAAGAAACTCCTGCTGGAATGCCTGTTCAAGTATTGCATCTCACACCTCCTTGTTCTATGTCTGCACTGGTCATCAAGGTGTATTATTTGCTCTCAAAACCGGCAAATAATCACCTGTTCTCACCTTTCTACACTCGCATATCCCCCACCCGTAGCCCATAACCAGAGACCGATCCCCTCTCTTCGGACTATTCTCTGATCAGACGAAAAGTCACCGTCTCAGCGCCTTCCATGAGGATACGCTGGCAGACTTTCTTCAGCTCGTCTAAATCGGTTTTGATTTGCGCAAAGACATTGACCGGCCGTTTCATGTCTACAGTCAGTCCATGGGAGATAAAAATGCCGTAGGCGATATAAATCTCATCCGGAACCCGGACCGGCTCATCCCGGACCAAAAAAGAGAGTGTTCCGGGCTCGATTCCAGCCACACGTTGATTTTCTCGTTCCACGGTTAAATCTGGAGGGAGGGTAACAATAGCCTGGCCGGAAACAATGCTATGATGAAACGATAAGTAAAGGGTAAACGCTCTTTGATCGCTTTGCAGGTCTTTGGCGCCTCCTCCGCGAGGAACTCAGCGATAAAAACACCTCCTTTTTGAAACTCCAGTTTCATTCTGCTCACGCCCGCACCTCCTCGGCATATAGCTACACCAGCAAAGTGTGATTACTCAGTACAATACACCATAAATCCTCCACCAGTTGCATTACCCCTCACCCAACTTACAAGATGCGCATTTTCATCCAGGGAGCAGAGTTATGGAAATTGGCAACCGCACTCCCGGGGGGCACGAGTTCATCACAAGCCGCCCGTATAGTATCATCGAGATGCATCTCCATCACCGGTAAGAATTCCTCTAACTGGGTAACGGTACGAGGACCGATCAGGGGAGCGGTAATACCCGGTTGATCCTTTACCCAAAGAATAGCGAGTTGCGCAGGTGAAATCCCCACTTCTTGCGCTAGACGCACAAACTGCTTCCCTACCTCGATGCCGGCTGCGTTGACCCGTCCGGCATAAATCCCTCCCCGTAAGGCAGCGCGGGAATCTGCTGGAAATTCTTTGGCTGACGTGTAACGTCCCACCAGTACCCCCATAGCCATTGGTGACCAGGGAAAGATGGCTAATCCGTACCGCTGACAGAGTGGTACCAACTCGTTTTCAATACGTCGATCAAGCAGATTATAGGGCGGCTGCTCGGATACATAGCGCACATACCCTTTCAATTCGCTAACCATTAGCGCTTCCATCACCTGCCAGGCCGGATGGGTAGAGCACCCCACATAGCGTACCTTCCCCTGGCGTACGAGATCGGTTAAGGCACTCAAAGTCTCCTCTACCGCGACGTCTGGAGATGGTCGATGGATTTGATAGAGATCGATATAGTCCGTTTGCAAGCGTCTCAGGGAATCTTCACAAGCTCGCAGGATGTGCAAGCGGGAATTGCCCTGGTCATTCGGACCCGGTCCCATCGGATAGTGAACTTTGGTGGCTATAAGCACATTGTGCCGTTGTCTGTTTTCGGCAAGAGCTTTGCCGATGAACCGCTCGCTTTCTCCTTGGGCATAACTGTTTCCAGTATCAATCAGATTAATACCAGCCTCAATAGCCCGATTGATAATCCTGCTCGTCTCATCTTGTGGAGTGGGATCAGCAAAGTTCGCTCCACCCAGACCGAGAGGAGCCACCTTGACGCCGGTTCTACCTAAGAGTCGATATTCCATGTCCCTTACCTTTTCCTGAAAAGGAAATCCCTTCTATAATAAGAGCTCTGTGACGATGATGGCGACTATAGCATAGAATGTAGCACAACACAACTCCTGGTTTCTGTTCCCCGATTTTTACTTGACTGCAGTGTGATTCATCGTTAGAGTTACTATCGGTTACTGTTTCCTAAAGAGGAGTGTCCAGTGGGAATGGAACCTTCTGAGGGATAGGATATGAGCAAGAGTTTTGTCTGCACCTGTATGGATGTGACGGAAGAGGATCTCCAGCAAGCGGTGCAAAAAGGTTATGGCCATCCGGAAATGGCGAAACGGTATACTGGCGCATTGATGGGATCGTGTCAGGGGAAGTATTGCGCTCTCCGTTTTCTCGAGGTACTGGCTCGACTCACTGGTCAGTCGTTAGAGACCCTCCGTGTCCCGACGATCAGGCCACCCATTGCTCCTGTTCCTCTGGGTCTGCTGTTTCGTGAGGAGTGAAGAGCATCTCCGTACTTTGCCCCGGAGATGGCTTGAGACATTAGCTGCTGTGTGCATGGTCGTCGTTTCATTTGGCCCACCAAAGGGGTTTTGTGTAAGCTATTGGATGGAATCATTGGCAAAGCTTAATTCTGTCGGGACTCAGGGGCTGAGGCTGATCATTCTAGACTGCATCAGACCAACCATCATCCACGTCAGAGTCTTGAGATGGCACAGATCCAACCAATTCTTCTGTTGGCGTATTTGTCAGACAATCAGGCTTTACTATCGAAAGAGTGGGGAAGAGTTATGGAAGAACATGAGATAGTAACACTGGAAACCGTTCTAACATTAACAAAAAAACTAAATGCTGTAAATAAGCTCAAGTTGATAGAGCAGGTGTTACAAGAACTGGAGCCGATTGTCGAAGCCCATGAACCGAAGAGGCAAAAGTCATTACGATGCGTTCTTAAAGGGCACACCCTCACCGAAGAGGAGATTGTAGAAGCACGCAAAGAGATAGGGGGAATGACAGAAAAAATCCCTAAGCGTGTAGTTCAGTTAGGTGGACTTTCGAAGCAGGAGGGTGACAGGGCCATACGCCGTTCTCAATGACGTACCATAAAGGAGTGGATTGTGTAACCGATAGTAGACCCAGCCCACGACCTGTTGATGCAGGCCGCCAGATCGATGGGGAAGCGATTACCACGGCACTGCAGCCCTTCTCCAAACCGCGCGGGCGGTCTGCCAAGCCCAGTGGTTGAGGAAATGATGAGGATACGGAAAGCGTTATTGTTCTCTGTGGCCACTGTTGGGATTTTGCTCCTGGTTCTTCTTATCCTTATTTATGGTATTCCTTTCCGGTCTGAGCAACCGGTTCTGTATCTAGCCCTGGTCGGACTGCTCAGTGGAGTCTACGCCCAGCAGGGACAAACTATCATCAACAGTGTTCAACTCTATCTCGATCAGGTCAATGCAGCAAGGGGAATTCGGGGTAAACAGATCCAACTGCTCGTATTTGATGATCAGAATAATCCAGATAGGGCAGTAGTAAAGACAAAGGAGATCGCCAAACAGAGTCAAGCTCTTGTCGTGCTTGGTCACAAGTTGAGTTCTACCTCCCTCCCTGCTGGAGAAATCTACAAGCAATCTCGTATACCAGCGATTACCGCGACAGCTACCAGTGATGACATTACAAAAGAGAATGACTGGTATTTTCGGGTGATTTTCACCAACAGCGCCCAGGGAACCTTTCTGGCACACCATGTGAAACAGATCATGGGGTATGACACTGCCAGCATCATCTATGATGTGGCGGATAACTATAGCACCTCGCTAGCCAGAGCGTTTGAAAGCACCTTTGCAGATTTAAAAGGGGAAATCAAGCATCTGTGGACTTATAATACCAAAGCAGCAGATCTTGAAGAGCGTATTGCTACCCTGATCAAAGAGATCAAAGCCAGGGAAGAAGATAGAAGCGCAGGTATCATTTTTCTCGCTTCTCATTTATTCTACCGAGTCTCGGGCGTTGACTTTTCGTTGACTTTGGATAACAGGAGGCGTATAGTGATGGCTAACCTCACTGGTGAAACTTTTGCTTAGGGCTCTTCGCTCCTTATCCCCTAGAGCTACGTATAAGAAAGGATCTCGATGAACCAAAAATCGTGGACAAACGAGACAGAAATTGTAGTCATCGGTGGAGGAATTGCCGGAGTCTCGACAAGTTATTTTCTGGCCAAAGCTGGACGTCGTGTGGTGCTCCTCGAACGTTCCCTGATTGCTGGCGAAGCGTCTGGAGCAAATAGTGGGGAAATGGGAGGCATGGGGGAGAGTCGAATCTTCAACCTGAACAACCGTCTCCAAATGGGGTCATTCCAGATGTTCCGAAACTTCGCTACGGAGATGTCCTGGGATATTGGATGTCGAGTGCATGGCCGATCCATTATTATCCAGACCGCCGATCAACTCGAGCTGATGAGCAAATTGGTAACACGCTGGCAAGAGCACGGGTACGAGGTTGAGTTGCTCCTGGGAGATCAGGCGCTTCAGAGAGAGCCTCATCTTCATAGAGGGATTACGGGAATCATCTTTACCCCCCATCAAGGGTATGCTGACCCTATCCGCACCACAGTCGGTTTTGCCGTACGTGCACGCGATTTTGGGGCAACCGTCTACGAATATACAGGAGTGCAGGCTCTTAAACCGGACCCCACCGGGGGCTTCCATATCTCGACCACTCGGGGAGAACTCTTTGCGGAAAAAGTCGTCCTGGCCACAGGAGCCTGGACTCGATCCCTTGGACAAATGCTCGATCTGGATATCCCGGTGTATCCGATGCGGGGAATGATCTGGGTCAGCGAACCATTTCCTCCGCTAATCCATACATCGATTTCCACGGCGGAATCTCTTATTGCCCGGATGGATCGAGAGACCCTGATCGTGCATGAATCTATGCAATACCCTACCTCCCGAAATGGTCAGCAGATTTTTCGTCATCTCTATGGCCATCAGGCTCCTACCGGGAACATCCATTTTGGAGGCACGCGAGAACTCGTAGGGTATGACAAAAGGGTGACACTCCCAGGGATCACCAGTGTAATGCGGCATGCTGCGGAGATTTTTCCCTTCCTGCGCCGGGCGAGGGTCATCCGTTGCTGGGCGGGTTTAATGCCGTTTACTCCAGATGGACAACTGATTTTAGGTCCTGTAGAGACCTATCCTGGTCTATACCTCGCTACCGGTCTCGGTGGAGGAGGTTTTGGCAAAGGGCCGATGGTAGGAAGGGTGATGGCCGATCTCATTTTACATGGTAAACCCCCTTTCTCCCTTGAAGCGGCTTCCTTCCACCGTTTCACTGTTTCCACAGTATGAAAGAGACACTCCGAGAGGCCCGGTCCTCTGCTGCAAAGTTTGGTGCGTTTGGAGGAGTTTTTACCCCCTGTACCCTCACCATCCTTGGTATTATCATGTTTCTTCGCTTTGGCCAGGTGGTGGGCCAAAGCGGAGTTATTTCGGCAGTTCTGATCGTTCTGCTCTCCAAGCTGATTACTACGCTGACTGCTCTGTTATTATCCGCTATCGCTACGAATACCCGGGTCAAAGGAGGCGGAGCGTATTATCTAATCAGTCGAAGTTTAGGGGTCGAGTTATATCGTACCTCTCGCCGTATATGGTCATTGGGTGACGGCTGGGCATGGTATTCTTACCTTAGCCCAGGTGATTACTGGAGAGCTTGAAGAGTTGCTCACACGGCGGGCAAATCAGGAAAAGATTCTCCGTGACTTTATTGAAGAACAAGAGCTGAGTGCCTTCCCTGCAGTGGTTGTTGCTCCCACGCTGGTAGAGGGTATGCAAGCCCTGGTCCAGTGCCATGGGTTAGGTGGTTTCCAACCAAATACAGTCCTGATCGGCTGGAGTGACGACTCAGAGCGCAGTGTGGTCTTTGGAAGTCTCTTGCGCACTTTGCTCGCATTGAACCGAAGTATAGTAATTCTTCGATGTGAGGAAGAAGATCAGGATCCATGGATAGCTCCGCCTGGGAGTGTCGATGTCTGGTGGCGTGGGAAAAAGAATGGGGCCCTTATGTTATTACTGGCTCATCTGCTTATCCAGAATACACCCTGGCAGACCCGAAATATCCGTTTGCTGCGGATGATTTCTGCCGAGGCTGGTCGAGAAGAGACCACGCAACACTTAAAAGAACTGATTGAGAGCTCGCGTATCGACGCAACTCCTGTGGTGATCGTAGCAGAGGATGTCAGTGAAGCGATCCGCTCCACCTCCTCTGAAGCCGCAGTGGTATTCCTGGGATTCGAACCTCCGGCTGTTGGAGAAGAAAAGCTTTTCCTGGAGACGATGAATCGACTAGTGGAAGGCTTACCAACCGTAATCTTTGCCTCCAGCGCTGGTGGGATAGATCTGGAGGCTTAGGAAAGAAGACACGCTCTGGGACCTGGTTATTTCTACTAAGAGAGAAATAGTTCTCTCTTGCGATACAAATAGACCAGGAGGAACGCAATGAGCAGGGTACTGCCCACCGCAAAACCAATCTCCCACCCCTCGCCAGTCCCATAGCGCATCAGATAGAGGAGCATAGACACCGGGATATAAAGAAGATAGAGGAACGCCACCCACCAGCCCAGCCTTGTCATCCGGAATAATCCATAGGCTGCATAGCCATACACCAGAAGGTGAGGGATCGTGAGGACTTTAGCCATCATCCCCTCAAAACGATAGCCGAACCATATCTGTACATCATGGTTTGGCAGGCCAGGATCGATAGGTTTCCCCAGGAGATCGATCAGCTCCTTCAAAACCGCAAGGATCGCCATGCCTGCCAGAAGTGTAATGAGGGGTGGTCGCCTGCCCTCTGAGTTCATGAGTATTTTACCCAGTCCCTATTTCTCGCTGTCCGATTATCACTTCTCGATATCCTGATTGGGGGAGATCTTGAATATCGAGAATATGTGTGCCAGGCCAACGGGTCTCCACCGAATATTGAGCGTCCAGATCGTCCACAGCCTGTAAAAGACCTTCTCTCTCTCCGGAGATACGATTGAGGACAACATAGATTGGCATAGGTAGCCTCCTCTACTCATGCTGAGAATCTATAGAAGAGTTCCGAAGAATCTCTCTTCTTTCAGAATTTAGGCAAAACCTATGCCAAAATGGTAATCTATTATTTTTTGCGGAAAATCGCTTCTTGTACTTTGCAAAGTGTCTAAAAATAGCACACCGAAGTGTATAAAGTTTGCACGCAAGTAGTAGGTCATCGCTTAAAAATTTTCATAGAGTATGCTGTTCAAGGACCGACAGCCCTCATCCGTGATCAGGACATCCACTTCTTGTCGAACCCCTCCAAAATCAAACCCATGGAGATCAAACTTTACAGCAAGAGTCATCCCAGGCTCGAGCAGGAATGCGGAGTGAGAATCCAGATTGGGCCACTCTACCACATCGAGGCCCACGCCATGTCCCACCGCCCTCATCCCTTGAGCGTAGGGAACAAAAAACTTCTCATAACCGGCGGCCTGCACTCTTTCCCGAAAATAGTCATAGATTCTGGATGCAGGCAGGCCAGGTTGCAGGTGCTCTACAACCCCGCGCAGGGTATGCCGGCTGAATTCGAGGATCTGCTGTTGTTCTCTCTGTACCTTCCCATGAAAGACCGTCACCGATACGTCCGCACAATACCCTCGTACAGAGGGATTTACATCGATCAGGACTGCTTCGCCCGGAGCAATCTTCTTGCGCGAGGGTCTCCAGGTCGGCAGCTTAGTATTAACCCCCGCTGAAAGCACAGTCGCACTCCCCAGGCTCCCCCCACTGGATCGGATCGTGTATTCCGCCACGGCTGCTAGCTCTATTTCGGTCACCTCTCCTGCTCATAACCGGGCCACTGCATCCCGAATAGCTTGATCTCCCAGATGGGCCGCTTCCTGCATCACCAGCACTTCCTCTGCACTTTTTATCTGGCGCATCTGATGGAGCACATCGTCGGTATAGATGAAATCATGACCTTCCAGGGCAGAACGCAGCTTGCGATAATAGCGTACCGGAAGCAAGGCTTCGCCAGCCAGACCGATTTTGAGCCTTCTCCTCTTCTGGTCATGGAGATGCTGAAAAAAAATCGGCATCTCTTCTATAGAACGGATATCCCGAATCCAGGAGATCTCCCGGGCAGTCTGGGCATTGATTGCGCCGAGAAACAACACCACTTCTCCTGTGACCGACACATACACCCCCTGGGGAGATTCTTCAATCACATTGATCGGGTAATAATCGGAGAGATACAATGTATTGCCGGGGCGATACTCATCGGAAAACACAAACAAGGCATCAAGCTCTCTTTCCGATAAGATCCTTTGTATCGTGGCTATCCGTCTGTGAAACGTCTCCACAGGCAAGCCGGTAAAACCGTTCATTCTCCTGTTCTCCTGCCGATGGCATGCATGCTGTTGCTCCAGATCTATCCTTTTCATTGCCTCATCCTACACAAAAGAGAATGGGTTGACAAGAAGAAAAGCGGAAGAAAATTGTTAAAACCTTTTTTGTGGCCTCAAATGGCCGCCTCTGACGACAAAAGGCTTTTTTCGTTTGACTGAACTCACCACGAAGTCGTTGACTTTAGAGAGCTGGGAAATAGGTATATTCTGGGAGCGTGGGCCTCTAGCCCCTACGGACGAGAGGCCTGTACTTCCAGTCGTACTGGCTTCCCCAAAGAGATCTCCTGAGAATACACCAGGAAAGTCATATGGTCATCCGTGCTCAGGGCGACAGGGGCGGTGATATGGGCACTTCTATCCGCTTTCGTTCTGCCGTTACCGATCTGATTGTTGATCGTTTCTCTTCAACAATGTATCTCAGTATACTCGGTCTGTGTTTTGCTGTGGTCATTGGGTTATCGCTGGGTACAGTAGCTGCGCTAAAGCAAAACAGTTGGATCGATACCATGAGTATGATGCTTGCCTATGTCGGCGTCTCCATGCCCATCTACTGGTTAGGGCTCCTCTTATTTTCCTTCACGCTTCAATGGTTTCCACCAGCAGGTGGAAGCGGGATCAAAGCGCTCATTTTGCCAAGCTTTCCCTTGGGCTTTGTCTCGGCGGGGATTATCAGTCGGCTTACTCGTTCTAGCTTGATTGAGGTCTTTAATGAAGACTACATTCGTACGGCCCGGGCTAAGGGGGTATCGGAGAAGGCTCTGGTCGTAAACCATGCCTTAAAGAATGCCCTTATTCCGATAGTCACCATGCTTGGGCTGCAGTTTGGCGGTATGCTGGCTGGTGCAGTAGTTACCGAGACGGTTTTCAGTCGGCCCGGTCTGGGACGACTTATCGTAAGTGCTATTCTGTGGAAGGATTATCCGCTGGTGCAGGGCTCTGTCCTTTTCCTGGCGGTAATCTACATTGCGGTGAATCTGCTGGTCGATATCTCTTATGCCTGGTTAGATCCACGGATTCATTACCAGAAACCGTGAGCATCTTATGGTGGAAAAGGATCCAACGGGGAGTGCTGCTCAAGAGAACAGGAGGGCTCAGGAGCAGAAAAGAGCCTCCTCGTGGAAGCTGCTCGCGCTACTGGTTGCCGAGCCCCCCGGATTATTTTCCACCATATCCTGCCTAATGTGAGTGCTCCCCTAATCGTCCTTTCTACACTCCAAGTCGGGAATGCGATCCTGGTGGGATCTGGCTTGAGTTTTCTGGGATTGGGAGCGCAATCCCCTACCCCGGAGTGGGGTTTGATGATGGCGGTGGGTCGTGACGTGCTGGGGAAAGCCTGGTGGATCTCTACTTTCCCTGGTCTGGCTATCTTGAGTGTGGTGATGGCGTGTAATTTGATGGGTGATGGACTGCGCACGGTACTCGATCCGCGTATGCGGCTGGATTAGAGCAAAGAATCTCTTGTTGAGGTTTTTGACAAGGTTGTATACCTGTGGTATGCTGCCCATGCCTGGTCATCGAATACCGATTGAAGAAGGAAGAGTTTCCCCACCGCAAACAGTGGAGATTTGCCTGGAGTTATGGTCTTTATCAACCAATAAGGAGCAGGGCACTAGTGCCTGGTCAAGCTTGTTTTTGTGCGTTCCTTTTTCTCCCCTCTCCCTTGAGGGGAGAGGGCCAGGGTGAGGGTGAAAAGAGGGAACAACTCACCATTTTAACCTTGACAAGACACTAGTGCTATGAAGAAGGGAAACCCGTAGGGTACAGTATCATGTGGTGCAACGAGCGCAAAAGTCCCCTGGATAAAATGATCAGTGGGGAACCACTTAACAGCCATGCCCATTTGGCCTGGGATGGTATCCATGATCTCGCTCGTCAGTCTATGGATGACTCGCCCGAAATCAGCGCCTACAAGTCTGCAGGCAATATGCTCATCAGCCTACGGGCCGGTGTAACCACTGTATGTGACTTGGGTATGAATAAAGCGAATATTGCAGCAAAACAGGCGGTTGGGCAAGGTATCTTTCCAGGGCCACGTTTACTGATCACTGGCGAAGCGATCATCCAAACTGGTGGGCATACCTGCTGGTGCTGCCGGGAAGCCAGCGGTCTCGACGAGATGCGCCGCGCGGTGCGCGAACAGGTCCGTGCCGGTGCAGACCTCATTAAGATTATGGCCTGTCATGGTAGGCTGGAATAACCTCACCCCGTTTTACCACCTATGACAACAATTCGGCTCTGTGGAGGAGTGCCTGTACCAGTGCCTACCTATGAACAGGATAACTTCGCGTTGATGCCTTCGGAAATCGAAAAGCGTCTTACCAAACGCTCGAAGATTCTGGTGCTGGTGACACCAAACAATCCCACGGGAGCAGTTACTCCACCAGCGATCATTCGGGAGATTGCTGCCTTAGCCGAGCGGCACAACTTGATTGTCATCAGCGATGAGATCTATTCTAAGCTTATTTATGAAGAGGCCGAGCACCTGTCTATTGGTAGTCTGCCCGGAATGAAAGAGCGTACGATTACCATGAATGGTTTCTCAAAGGCGTATGCTATGACCGGCTGGCGTGTCGGGTATATTGCGGCGCCTCGCTCTTTTATTCGAACTCTGATCGAACCCCGGCATACTTTAAGCATCAACACCAGTACTCCTGCCCAATATGGGGCCTTAGCCGCCCTGAAAGGACCACAAGAGGTGGTAGAAGAAATGCGACGTGAGTATGCCCAGCGTCGAGCATATCTTATGGAAGCGATCAGGCAAATGGGTTTGACCTACGGATATCCTGGTGGCATTTTATCTGTATACCAACATTTCCAGTATCGGTATGCCAGCTCCCCAGTTCTGCGAGACCTTGCTACGCGAAGGGCAGGTGATGATCTTTCCCGGCACGATGTTTGGTGACGAAACTGCCCGCTATATCCGGATCAGCTTCCTGCAGCCCCTGGAGCGGATTAAGGAGGCAATGATAAGGATGGAACGCGTCATCGCCAAGTATCGAAACAAAAATTGAGGGGTTATCCTTATTCTTTCAGGAAGATTTAACCGCATTAATTTGACAAGGCACTGGTTCGGAAAGATCAAAAAGATTATGACAGATTCTCCTTTTCGTATCCTGCAGATTGGTCTTGGGAACCGGGGACGCATGTAGGCTAAGGTGATTGGCCACCGTTCTGACACTGTGCACAATTACCTCGGGACCTGGACTGGTGGCTGGAATCAGTTGCAGTTCCAGTGGCGCACCGACTGCACCGATGGTGTGATTATACAGCGTCAACTTTTTGAGGATCTGACCATAGCGCGTATCACCGATACAGAACTCACTCCGATTGCCTTACCTGCTTTTCAACCTTTCTATGACGACACGGATGCCTTACTCCAGGCCTTTATTTCCCATCTGCGCTTGGGCACACCACTGGAATGCAGTGGTGTCGATCATTTGCGCACCTTAGCCCTCTGCTTTGCGGCAATAGCAAGTAATGAAGCTGAGTATGCAATCGATATGACCGATTTTTACCAGCGGCACAATCTGTTAGCGGAAGCCCTGGAATAAAATTTTTTATCACCATGATTCGATACCCCCTTATCATCCAGTATCTCTATTAGTGAACCTTCCTCTGGGTTCCGGGGTTCTTCTGCTGGCCTGCTTGATAAGAGGAGAGGAAGGTCTGAAAGCATTATACCCACACAGGGAAAAAGAGAGTTCCTGTACGGAAAGGATGACAGGTTATGCTTGACAAGGAAGAACTGTGACGCTAGAATCGACAAAGCTATACACACAGAATGGATTACGTATTTTCTTCCAGAAAGGAGGGGAAGGATGTTCCAAAACACATTTCTTCAGGCTAAAGGGCTGCTGGTATGGTTGGCTGTGCTCTTGCTCACCACAGGTTTGGTAGTGTCCAGTCAAGCCGGACCGCGAGATAACAGCCTCCTCATTGCCAACACCAGTAAATTTAATACCATGGATCTCTATGATACTTCTGCCCGTGATCTAATTATCCTCTATAATGAGATCTCCGACCCGTTAGTCGATCGTGATCCGGAAACCATGAGACTCCGGCCCGGTCTCGCCGAGTCGTGGAAGGTGGTAGATAATGTGACCTTAGAGTTCAAACTCCGGCCAGGGATCAAGTTCCATAGTGGTAATCCTCTTACCAGTGAAGATTTCCGCTATCTTATTATGGACCGGGTGCTTCCACAAGAGATGAAATCTCCTCAGCGTACCAATATTACCTGGGTAAAAGAAGTCCAGGTCATCGATGACTTAACCTTCCGGGTTATCAGCAACGAACCCTATGCCCCTGGTTTACAACGTTTAAACACCATTTTTGCGGTTGATAGCAAACTGATTAAAGAGAAGGGGCTTTCCTATTTTGCAGAGCATCCTTCCGGCACCGGCCCCTATAAGTTTGTGAAATGGGAAAAGGGTGCCCGGCTGGAAGTGGAACGCAACCCCGACTACTGGCGTGCAGGTCTTCCCAAGATCGACAAACTGATTATCCGGATTATTCCGGAACGCTCCACGCAGTTAGCAGAGCTTTTGCAGGGAGGTATTGATTTTATCCGCACGGTACCTCCTGATCAGGCACCGGTTATTGAAGCCAATCCCAATACCAAGGTAGTGTCCACACCAATTCTCCGTATTGTCTTCTTTGTCTTTGATGTGATGAATCGTTCCGGTAAAAGCGGACCATGGATGGAGAAAAAAGTACGGCAGGCCATCTGGCATGCCATCGATCGTGAAGCGATTATTAAGAACGTGCTCCTGGGATATGGTCAACTGATCAACACACCGTTAAATCCTATGCACTTTGGCTACGATCCCACTATTGAGAATCCCTATCCCTATGATCCAGAAAAAGCAAAGAAACTGCTTGCGGAGGCCGGGTATCCGGATGGATTTGAGATGGATCAGTGGATCTATGCAGACCCCGAAATGAATCTGGCCGTCCAGGGATATCTGGCTAAAGTCGGGATCAAAACTAAGATTCATGACTATCAGGCCAATTCAGGTGAGTTGACCAATCTGCGACGAGCAGGACGGGTCTCTGGAATGGGGCAATTTAATTGGGGAAGCTACAACGTTTTTGATGCGGATGCCCTGCTCTATACCTGGTTCCATTCCTCAGATACGAACAGCTATGCCCATGATCCAGAGATAGATAAGATGCTCGATGATGCCCGCACCACGACCGATGAAAAACGCCGTCTAGAGCTGTATTCGAAGGTACAGCGCTGGGTAGTGGATAATGTGATGATGATTCCACATCATGCTCGATACGAGATCTATGGCGTCAATGCCAAGCTGAATTACAAGGCCAATGGTGACGAGGTACCCCGTTACCATCTGGCTTCATGGAGCCAATAGACTGGATCTGAAGACTAGTGCTCTGTTACGTGAGTTCTGACGAGTGGTCATGCTGAGCCGAAGGCGCAGTATCTCGCTTTTGAGATGCTGCGCGAAGTTTATCCCGAAGCGTAGCGTAGGGAAGTCCATTCGTCATCCCGAAGCGTAGCGTAGGGAAGTCCATTCGTCATCCTTGAGCAAAGCGAAGGGCTCAGCATGACAAGACTTTGTCAGGCTCGAGACGAATTGGTATTATGTTTGTAAAGTTTTATTCGGTTATCGTATTTTACAGGAACAAGCCGGAGGAGTAAGGTGCGTTCTTATATTATAAGGAGATCATTACAGGCCCTTCTGGTCTGTTTTGTGATTGTCACCATTACCTTTTTTATGCTCTTTCTCTCGCAAGATCCGGTACATGTCCTGCTTCCACCTGAAGCAACCAAAGAAGATGTGGAAGTCTTCCGGAAAGCGCTTGGACTCGATCGCCCCAAAATAGTTCAGTATCTCGAATTTTTAGGTCAAATCCTCTTGCACGGTGATTTCGGAAATTCTTTTATCATCAAAAAACCGGCTCTCTCTCTGATTGCAGAGCGAATGCCAGCTACTCTTCGACTGGCTACAGCCGGACTGCTCGTCTCTATTTTCATTTCTATTCCCCTGGGAATTGTCTCGGCGATCAAACGGTACTCTTTTACCGACAACATTGCTAGCGTGGGGGCAGTACTGGGGCAGGCTATGCCTCTCTTTTGGCTTGGCATTATGCTCATGCTCATCTTTGGGCTCTGGTTACACTTACTCCCCATCTCCGGGGATGAAACCTGGAAACATCTCATACTGCCTGCATTTACGCTGGGAGCCTATCTCGCACCGCTCAATATGCGGCTGACCAGATCGGGAATGTTAGAGGTGATGAGTCAGGATTACATTCGAACAGCACGGGCGAAGGGCTTGCCTGAGAAATATGTGCTCTTTAAGCATGCCTTTCGCAATGCGGCTATCCCGGTTGTAACCGTTTTGGGATTGCAGTTTGGAGCCTTGCTTGGGGGTTCGGTAGTCACGGAGTCGGTTTTTGCCTGGCCGGGAGTTGGTACCCTGGCCGTTGGGGCGATCAAGGAAGGAGATTTTCCAGTAGTGCGTGCCTCGGTCATTGTATTTTCGCTGATTATTGTCTTTGCAAACTTGCTGGCTGATGTGATTGCTGGCTGGATCGATCCCCGGGTCCGATTTGAGTAGTCCCTAGTGCATATCAAGAGGGATCTTTGGCACTGCACAGGTTGATGAGGGAATATGGAAATCCTGGGAGTCGAACGGACAACCCTCCGCTGCACTCCGGGAGTCGAACGGACAACCCTCCGCTGTGCTCTGGGATGACCAATGGACTTCCCTGCGCTTCGGGAGAGCGGGTGTCCTGCCCGTTGCGGGCCAGCGGCCTGCGCTCCCGGCGGGGACGCTTTACCAGGGATGTCTCCTGAGAATGAACTAGAGTCAATGGTAAGGAGGTATCGTGAATACAGGGATTCAAGCAACAATAGAGATGCCCACAATGAAAGTGCCCACCTGGATAAAAATCCTCCGCAAATTATGGCGGCTCCGGGTAGGGGTTATCGGCTTTTTGCTGGTGTTGATATTAGTCATCGCTGCGCTATTCGCTCCTTATTTGGCTCCATACGATCCCTACGAACAGGATATCCTCAAACGCAATGTAGGACCAGCTTTCTGCACTAATCTGCTCGGTCCTCTCCTCCCCTGCACGCCGAAGGCCTCCTGGGATCATCCTCTGGGGACCGATCAGATCGGGAGAGACCTGTTGAGTCGGCTTATCTATGGTGCTCGTATCTCTTTACGGGTAGGATGCCTCTCTGTGCTTATTGCGGCCTGTATTGGTGTGCTGCTCGGCCTCTTTTCCGGCTATTTTTATGGTATCATCGACTCCCTGGTCAATCTTGCGGTTAATGTGTGGCTGGGGTTTCCTTTCATCTTGCTCGCTATGACCCTGGTATCGGTGCTTGGACAAAGTGAGACCAATATAATTGTCGCTTTGGGAGTCACCACCTGGCCAGTGTTCTGCCGGGTGGTACGTGTGCAGGTGATGAACCTCAAGGAGCTGGAGTTTACTCTGGCTGCACGGAGTCTGGGGAATAAGAGTCTTCGGATTATCTTTCGACACATTTTGCCCAACGTTCTGCCGAGTATTATCGTTGTGGCTACGGTCGAAGTGGCTCGCTCCATTATCCGTGAGTCTCTGATTAGCTTCTTAGGGTTAGGCATTACCCCTCCTACCCCTTCATGGGGGGTGATGCTCGCAGAAGGGCGAAATTTCATGATTTTTGCCGGACATCTGGCCTTTTTCCCGGGGCTGGCCATCTTTATGGCAGCTTTGGGGGTTAACCTGATGGGAGATAGTTTACGTGACCTGTTAGATCCGCACATGGATGTTTAATACCAATTTAAGGAGTATATATCGATATGCAACGAGAAGAACTGGTGGCGGTCCTTACTCCCCTTATCGGGAGAGAGAACATCGCAGCGTCACGGGCCGATTTGTACGCTTATGGCTATGACGCCTCCATTTTTCAAGGGGGAGAACCGGGAGCAGTAGTCTTTCCGGACAATACCGAACAGATTGCTCAGGTTGTCCGGTTTGCTCATCAACACAATATCCCTTATATTGCTCGTGGAGCAGGCTCCAATATTAGCGGGGGCACTATCCCCATTGCTGGCTGCCTGATCATTGCCCTTTCTCGTCTTAATCGTATTCTGGAGATCGATATCCCTAACCAGCGTGCGGTGGTCGAACCAGGCGTCATCAATCTGGATCTCAAAAAAGCGCTGGCTCCCTATGGATATACTTATGCCCCCGATCCTGGCAGTCAATCCACCTCTACTATCGGAGGAAATGTGGCGGAAAATGCCGGGGGGCCCCGTTGTCTCAAGTATGGGATTACTACCAATCACATTTTGGGCCTGGAGGTCGTGTTGCCAGGAGGAGAGATTGCCCAATTCGGTGGAAAGGCTCTCGATGAACCTGGATATGATCTGACCGGTCTCTTTGTCGGTTCCGAAGGGATGCTCGGAATCGCCACCAAAATTATCGTCAAAATCATTCATCTTCCTGAATTTGTGACTACCCAGTTAGCCATTTTTGATTCACAGGTTGATGCGGCAGAAGCGGTATCGGACATTATTGCCTCTGGCTATCTCCCGACTACCCTTGAGATGATGGACCGCGCGGTGATCCAGGTCGTTGAGGCCCATGTCCATGCTGGATATCCCCTGGATGCAGAAGCAGTACTGATTATTGAACTCGATGGTCTCCAGGATGGCATGACCCGTGCAGCGCAGCAGATTGCGGATATCTGTAAAAAACATCGGGCTCGCGAGGTGAAGATTGCCCAAAATGCGGCAGAACAGGATCAAATCTGGCTAGGGAGACGCAAGGCGTTTGGCGCGATTGCTCGTCTGCGTCCCAGCGCCTATACGGTGGATGGGGTGGTGCCCCGGAATAAGTTGCCTGGAGTGTTAGCTCGCGTCCTCGAAATCTGTGACAAATACAAACTGCAGGCCGGGAATGTTTTTCATGCTGGTGATGGGAATATTCATCCGGTCATTCTCTTTGATGAACGGAATCCGGAAGAGAAAGCGCTGGTCGTGCAGGCGGGTATCGAGATTCTGCAAGCGTGTGTGGAGGCTGGGGGGACCATCACCGGAGAGCATGGAGTAGGGCTGGAAAAGCAAAAAGAGATGCGATTACTCTATACTGATCAGGATCTTACAATGATGGAGGCTATTAAAGAGGCATTCGATCCTCAACGGCTCAGCAATCCGAATAAAATGCTTCCGCAGTTGGTGAGTGGAGTCTAACTTAATGACAAATGTATCGACGGTCATACAAACGATTGAGAAGGAAATCGGAGCGGAGAAGGTTTTGAGTAATGCCTCGCTTCTGGAGGAATGGTCTATCGATGGTCTATCCCCACAGGCGGTGCTCTTTCCAGAAACTATCAAAGAGATCAGTTGTATTCTGCGAGCGGCACATGAGGCTGATATGGCAGTGATCCCGTGTGGGCAAAAAACCAAGATGGCTCTAGGAGGTATTCCGCACCGCGTCGATCTGGTTTTATCCACTGCCCATTATACAAAAGTCCTGGATTATGATGTATCGAACTTTACCCTGACCGCCGAAGCTGGTATCGCACTCCAAACTGTTCAGCACCTGGTCCAGTCAAATCGACAGATCTTTCCGGTAGATGCCGCATTTCCAGCCGGAAGTCTGGGCGGTATAGTGGCCACCAATGCGAGTGGCCCCAAACGTCTTGCCTATGGATCACTGCGCGATGTGGTGCTCGGCATCAAAGTTGTGTTACCCAGTGGTGAATGCCTTCGGTATGGAGGCAAAGTGATGAAGAATGTAGCCGGCTACGATCTGACAAAACTCTATATTGGCTCACTGGGTACGCTTGGAGTGTTAGGCGAGGTGACCTTTAGACTGATGCCAGCCCCAGAAGTAGAAAAGACCTTCTTTCTTTCTTTTAGCACTCTAGAGCATGCTACCGGTTTTCTCGCACGCGTTCGTGATTCCTTCCTGCTCCCTTTTGCGCTCGAATTGCTTGATGCTTCGGTTATGAAATATCTGGGTTTGCCTGAAATTCCTCCTTCGGCCACTGTAGGACTCCTGGCTTCTTTGGCTGGGCGTGAGGAAGCTGTGGCGCGAGAAATCAAAGATTTCCAAACGCTGGGCCAGGAATGGCAAGCCAGACAGCAAGAGGTATGGGAAGGACAAGACCAGCAGGAGCTCTGGACCGCCCTTGCTCATCTTCCGGGACGAATAGAGCAGGACTATCCAGAGGGAGTGCGATGTAAAATTAGCGTACCGGCTGCAGCGGTTGAGTCGGTCTGGAAGCAGATAAAAACCCTCGGTCAGCAACAGAAGATGGAGATCCTTTGCTTTGGACGAGGGGGAAATGGTATTCTTTATGTGACGATTATTGGACCGGAGCCTGACGAGAAGTTTGAGAACCTGATGCCCTTGATCGAGGGGATAACCCAGGAGGTCAGTCGACAGCAGGGGTTTATCGTTGTGGAAAAGGCCCCTCCTTTCTTAAAAAAACGCCTGTCGGTGTGGGGACCGACCCGTACCACCATTCCGCTTATGAAAAATCTGAAAGCGAAATTCGATCCGCGCTCTATTTTGAATCCAGGACGGTTCGTGGGTGGAATTTAAAGAGAGACCAGCCTATGGAAGGGGAACATTTCAGCCTAATCAGATGAATGAGGATACGCATGCACGAACAAGAACAATCGAAAACAACCCTGCCTATTCCAAGCATAGGCTCGTTTAAGCTTACTCCCCTGTACGGGGAAGGGTATGCAAACTGTATCCATTGCGGTCTCTGTCTCCCTCAATGCCCGACCTATCGAGAGCTGGGGGTAGAGATGGATTCACCGCGTGGACGCATTGCTCTGATCAAAGGGGTCTCGGAAGGGGCTTTGACTCTCGAGGAGATTAAAAAGCACATCTATCTCTGTCTGGGTTGTCGAGCCTGTGAAACAGCCTGTCCCTCGAATGTGAAATTTGGAGAGCTGTTAGAAGGAGTGCGTGGGGAGATTGAGAAGCAGGTCAAAAGGAGTGTACCAGAGACTATTTTGCGGAAAGTAGTGTTTGACTGGATCTTTAGCCGCCCGAAATTTTTGGAGGCGATAGCGGATCTCTTCCTGCTCTATCAGCATTGGGGAATCCAGAAACTCGTTCAGCGTCTTGGGATACTCCACCGGCTCTCCCCACGCTTGTCTCAGTTGGATCAACTCTTGCCCTCTTTACCCAGGCGGACTCTCCGATATGAGTTACGCGACTATATCCCGGCGCAGGGGGAGAGACGGTATCGGGTAGGTTTTTTTTCAGGCTGTGTCATGCACCTCTTCTTTACTCCCGCTAATCTGGCCACCACCCGCGTGTTAGCCCTGAATGGCTGCGAGATTGTCACGCCGTGGGGACAGAAATGCTGTGCAGCGCTGCATGCCCATTCGGGCGAACGAGAACTGGCCAAAAAACTAGCTCGCGAAAATATTGAGGCCTTTGAGCAGGCTCATGTGGATGCTGTCATCATCAATTCGGCAGGGTGTGGAGCGATGCTCAAAGAATATCACCTGCTCCTCGAGGATGATCCGGTATACCGGGAAAAGGCAAAAGGTTTTAGCCAGAAAGTGAAAGATATCAGCGAATTTTTAGCCAGTATCCCTCTGAACGGGCGTCTGGGAGAGATCCGGGCGCGTGTGGCCTATGATGATCCCTGCCATCTGCTTCATGGACAGGGGATCCGCAAAGAACCTCGTGCCTTGTTACAGATGATTCCCGGTATTGAACTTGCAGAATTTCCAGAGGCGGACTGGTGTTGTGGAAGCGCCGGGATCTATAATATCACCCAGCCCGACCTGTCCATGCGGTTCTTAGAACGCAAGATGAAGCAGATCGAAACTGTTGATCCCGATATTATTGCCACCGGGAATCCAGGCTGCTTGTTGCAACTGCAATATGGTGTCAGACAGTTTGGGTTGCGCGCCAAGGTGCTTCATCCGATTGAATTACTTGATCAAGCTTATACACTCGCCCGCTGAACAGATTTTGAGTTTCTCTTGAGTCTACGGATTCTTCTATACGGAATCTATAGGCTCAAGATGTCAACAATAATTTCATCCCTTCCTCTTCTTGTCATACCGAGTCCTCCGCTTCGTTTTGGGGATAAACTCCGCGAAGCATCTCACCCCTTTCCACAAGAATCCCTTCGCGGAGTTTATCCTTGAGCAAAGCGAAGAGTCTACCGAGATTCGCTGTACGCAGAATGACAGGAATATGTGGTGTTCAAGGCGAATTGGTATTACTCCGTTTTGCGAGTAATGGTGAAGCGAACGGGCTTTTGTCCAAAATTCTAGTCATAAGATCAGGCTAAGTAACCATGACTAAGCATTTTTCACAAAAGCCAGGGGTAGGGTGGGCTGTGCCCACCAACACAGCCATGGTTCTTCTTGGTGAACTGAGCCCACCCTACATGCTACACACCAAAACGCAAGAAAACCAGTCATAGTTACTTAGTGCTCTGTTAAATAAGTTCTGATGAGTTGTCATGCTGAGCCGAAGGCGAAGAATCTCTTTGCAGCACTGCTGAGATCCTTCGCTCCGCTCAGGATGGCCAATCAAAATGAAGTTACCAAAGCACTAGAAAAAGGGTCAAAACATTATCATAGTGTTTAGCTATTGACTATTGGAAGGAGACTGTGATATAAGCAGCAAGCTGTTTTATACTGAGGGCTCTGTTCCATAAGTTCTGATGAGTGCCATGCTGAGTTGAAGACGAAGAATCTCCGCTTTGCAGATGTTTCCTTCCGCTCAACAGGGACGATCAGAATTAAATTACCAGAGCACTAATAGATAGTACTTCCAGCACTATAATAGGAAAGGAGGTATAGGTCAGATATGCCATATGATACGTGAAGGGGGATGTGAAAATGGTCAATTGATTTCACCGAAGAGGAGGATTGCCATGGGGAGAATACATCGCAACTCGACTCGATTAACCCGGCGAGCTTTTTTGCGGAAAGCTGCCGGTACACTGGTGAGTATCAGCGGACTTTCCTTAGGTTTACCGCGCAAGGCAAAAGCTGCGCGGGTCATGACTTTTCAGACATGGTCTGATTATACCCCGGCTTCGGATCAAGTGCTGAAGAAGCAGACTCGCCAGTTCAATGAGAAGCATAAAGATGCTGAAGTGGAACTGGAATTCATCTCTCTTAATGATCGACCAGCTAAAGTAGCGGCAGCGATTGAGGCTGGTGCGGGACCAGACATTGTTCTCTTCTGGTATGGGGAAGCTCGACTTTACGAACATAGCTTGCGGAATGTTGATGACCTGTGCAACCGCCTCTCTGCCAAATATGGTGAATGGTCACCAGCCATAAAATCTGCCAACTTTATGAATGGACACTGGAAAGCTGTTGGCTGGAATCATATCCCCCAAGGGCCTACCTACCGAGAAGATATTCTCCAAGAAGCTGGTTGGGATGCCTTTCCGGATACCTGGCATGATCTGTTACGCTTAGCCAAAGATCTCAAGAAGAAAAACCTTCCTCCTGTGGCTCTCACTTTGGGACATGCCATTGGAGATGCGAATGCCAATGCCTATGCTTGCTTATGGTCGTTTGGAGGCAAGGAGGTTGAGGAAGACGGCAAAACGATAGCTCTCAATTCCAAAGAAACAGAAGAAGCGGTCGAATTCATGAAGGAACTCTACCAGTACATGGATCCCTCTGTCCTGGCCTGGGATGATTCCAATAACAATCGGGCTTTTCTGGCTGGAGCCATCTCAGTGACCACGAATGCCGTCAGCATTTACAATGTGGCCAAGCGGGATGTACCGGAGTTAACAGGAAAGATGAATCATACTCGCCCCTGGCAAGGACCAGCCGGCCGCCGTTCCATAGGTATTACGCTCTCCTTTGGGATTCCCACCTATTCTAAAAATGCTGATATTGCTGAGGAGTATATAGAATTTCTCCTCGATAAAGAGCAATTTTCCCCCTGGTTAGCAGTGGGGAGCGGTATGCATGGAGGAGTATTAAGAGCCTACGACGATGATCCCTTTTGGGAAACAGATCCACGTATCAAAGGATTCAAAGATAACGCCAAATATATCCATCTGCCTGGCTATCCCGGCCCCCCGACTCGAGAAGCAGCGGAAATCCAGTCTAAGTTTATCATCGTGGACATGTTTGCAAAGGCGATTCAAGGAACGCCAACTAAAGAGGCGATTCTCTGGGCTGAGAGTGAGATAACCAAAATCCATAAAAAGAGTGCCTAAGATAGGTGAACCATCCTCTCTCTATCGTAAGCTGGGTCCGTAGAGGGAGGATGGTCAGGGGGGGATAGAACATGCCATCTCTTGCTACACGCCAGATTCCAATCTCACCGGCAAAACGGTTGCTGGCTCGTATAGGAATGCTCTTTGAAGATGAAGAGATACTGGGATATCTTGTCATTGCTCCTGCCCTCCTGCTTTTACTTGTACTCGTCGCTTATCCTTTTTTCATCGCCATTGGCCTCAGCTTGCAAAATAAGGTCATCGGTAAACCGGGTACCTTTGTAGGGCTGGGCAATTTCAAAACCCTGTTAGACAGTCAGATCTTTCGCCAAACACTCCAAAATTCCTTTGTTTTTACTCTCACTTCGGTAACCCTTAAGGTTATTTTGGGCATGGCATTGGCGTTGTTATTAAATCGTTCTATTCGCGGGCGAAAATTCTTCCGTGGAGCTGTATTACTCCCCTGGATTGTTCCTACCGCCTTGAGTACCCTTGCTTTTCTTTGGATCTTTGATGCTACCTACAGCATCATCAATTGGGTACTGTTACGGTTAGGCCTTATCAAACAAGGGATATTATGGTTAGGACATCCTTACTGGGCCATGTTTTCGGTTATTGTGGTGAATACCTGGCGTGGTATGCCCTTTTTTGCTATCTCTCTTCTCGCTGGTCTTGTCGCTATTCCCCAAGAACTCTATGAGGCGGCCAAGACGGATGGGGCTGGTCTGTTGACCCAATTCTGGTATATCACTCTCCCCTTGTTAAAGCCGGTACTGATGATAGTCATCCTCTTTTCTACTATTTTCACCTTCAGCGATTTCAATATTGTCTATGTTTTAACGCGGGGGGGACCCACAAACTCCACCCATTTGTTTGCAACCTATGCCCATCAGACTGGTCTGGTTTCGGCTCGTATTGGAGAGGGAGCGGCTATTTCACTCTTTTTGTTTCCCGTCCTGGTCCTCGTGATCTTTTTCCAATTACGACTTTTACGCCGTGAGGAGTATTAGCCATGTCTCGACGCCTCAATCAGCACGTTCGTACCATAGGTGGCACCTATCTCCCTCTCAGTCTATTTGTAATCTTTGCGCTCTTTCCATTTTATTGGATGCTGCTGGCTTCTCTGAAGAGTAACCGCGAGTTGTACAGTCTACACTCTTTCCCTTTTTGGATCGAGAAACCCGTACTTTCGCAGTATACTTACCTGTTTGAAAACACCGATTTTCTTACCTGGATGTACAATAGCCTGTTGGTGGGTAGTGTGACTACACTCACCTCCGTAGTCATTGGGGTATTAGCTGGTTATGGTTTGGCTCGTCTCCGATTTCGGGGAGCGGAGAGTTTTGGGATTGCCATTTTTATTTCCTATCTGGTTCCAACCTCCCTGTTGTTTATCCCGCTGTCTCAAGTAGTCAACACCTTGGGAGTGGCGAACTCCATTTGGGCGTTGTTGTTAACGTATCCTACTTTCCTTGTCCCCTTCTGCACGTGGCTACTGATGGGATATTTGAAGACTATCCCCCGTGAACTGGAAGAGTGTGCGATGATTGACGGAGCTACTCGGTTAGGGGCCTTCACAAAAATCGTCCTACCACTAGCTGTTCCCGGTATTGTCTGTGCAGCGCTCTTCTCCTTTACCCTGTCGTGGAATGAATTTATTTATGCTTTAACTTTTATTTCACGGACCAGCCAGAAAACGATTCCGGTGGGAGTAGTCGTGGAGCTTATCCGTGGTGATGTATATTACTGGGGTTCCTTGATGGCTGGAGCTTTACTGGGCTCAATACCTATTGCCATGATCTATAGCTTCTTCCTCGATTATTATGTCTCTGGACTCACGGCCGGAGCGATCAAATAGGATAAGATATTCATTTTTATCTCCTTCCAGAGAACAAAATGGAGCCAGATCTTCTTCCAGGTGCACAAGCAAAGCGAAAATGACCCCGTACGAATGGCTCATTGACTCTGCAGAGGAGAAGTGGTATATATGTAAATGTTATTTTTCGAGACGTGATCTGGACATGCCGGCGTAGCTCAGTGGTAGAGCAACTGATTCGTAATCAGTAGGTCCGGGGTTCGAATCCCCGCGTCGGCTTTTGCAAAATCAAGTGCTGAGCGCTCTGCTTTCCTCCTTATTTCCCCCCGATTGGGCACTAACTGTGCAACAAGATTTAGGAGTTAGACAGTTGACCGAATAACTCCTTACCGCTATTGTTTCTATATAACTCCAGTCTCTTCCGCTTTCAGAGGAGAAACACCACTCTTACCAGAAGGTCGTGGAGGATAAATCCCCTAAATGTACTGACAAAGACTACATCCACTATTTGATTGCGGCTCAAAAAGTGTTCACCTGCACCAAAGCCGCTCGTAGTCAACCCGAGAGGACAGAGTCGCCTGCCCACGACGCCCTCACCCGCCTGCTGCAGAGACAGTCGCCCGACACGACGCACTGAGGCATGCAGTGCAAATTCCGAGGCTTTTTCCCTTGCCTCCAGGCGGATATACATATAATATATGTATATGGAATTCGAGCGGGATGAACAGAAACGTCTTGCCAATATCGAGAAGTAAGGCATCGATTTTGAGCGGGCCAAGAAAATTTGGCAAGGAGACGTAGTAGAAGTCCCCTCGACCCAGGAAACCCACGGCGAACAACGGTTTCTTGTCTACGGGGTCGTTGAAGGCCGGGTGATTGCTGTGGTCTATACCTGGCGGTCAGAAAAAAGGAGGCTGATCAGTGCACGAAAAGCGAGACGATTTGAATGGGAACTCTATCACAAGGCGATTAGGCGAAATCAGAGATGACCGGACCGACTGGAAACGTGTTGATGCGCTCACAGAGGAAGCACTTGCCCAAGCAATCCAGGACGATCCCGATACGTTTGAGCCGGACCCCTCCTGTTCGACGAGGCTATAATCCTGCGCCCGTTCCAGCCCAAGGAACGGATCACGGCCTATTTTGACGCAGAGGTGATCGCGTGGTTTAAGGCCCAAGGCCGGGGCTATCAGACTCGCATGAATGCAGTGCTGAGAGCGCATATGGAGGCCCAAAAGTGCAAACAGCGGCCTATGCCGAATGAATAGTCTCATTATGTAGTAGGATGTGGACCATTGTCTGCTCCAAGTAAAAAGAGGAAGGGCATATGTCTGTCATTTTACATTAATAAGGTGCGTAACCATTGGGTGCTCCAAAATCTCCACGTGCTGCAGGAGGGACATCGTGCGCTCCTTTTTCCATAGAGTATCACTGCTCCACGGGTCTATCTCTATGTGTCTTCATGATCCTGAAGATTGGGTTTATTCCCAGGTTGGACAGGTGTTGTCGGCCAGCTTGCCCCTCTTTATACTCGTTATTCTAGCTCTCCGATGCTGCACTTTGGGTGGGAAATGAGGTCTCGGATGAGACTAAAAATGCGCAATTCTTCTGAAAAACCTTGCTTTAAAGTGATTTAATTGTTGACAAACGGCTTAGATTCCCTATATTATTACAGTTAAGTGGATTGTTTGCTGTAGAAAGCGCTCTAAGAGCGTAAGGGAAGAGGGTCAACTGCGGCAGTCACAACAAGCAGAGGTTTTCGCTTCGACATTGGGATGTAGACGCTCTAGGACTCTGCAAACTCCGCGGTAAAGAAGCAATGGTATTACCCGAATGCGCAGTAGGATTTTTGGGGGGTAATACGCGCGGCAACATTTTTCTTCACCCAAACCTAGAGGAGGCCGTATGAATAGAGCAGATTTAGTCTCCAGGATTGCCAAAGATGCTGAGATTACCAAAAAAGCAGCGGAAAAAGCGGTTAATTCGCTTGTCCAGGGCATCAAAGAGGCGCTTTCCCGAGGTGAAAATGTGACGTTAGTCGGATTTGGTACATTTTCAGTCGCTCAGAGGGCAGCGCGCAAAGGGCGGAACCCGCAAACCGGCCAGGAAATCTATATTCCCGCAAGTAAAACCCCGAAATTTAAGGCGGGTAGAGACCTGAAAGAATCGGTGCGGTAGAATCTACCCATCCGAAAGGGTCTTTCCGCGTGGAGGAAGGAGAAGTGTAGGCCGGGCGGGGAAGAAAGCGGGAGAGGGTTTCTTGGTTTAACAAAATCCAAAGGGAGAGAAAAGGAGAGAAGGGGCGTAAGAGTTAGCGCCCCTCTACTTCTGGTTTCTCCAAAATACGCACACGTCTTCCTTCAATCCGTAACCTTCCTTCGGCATAGAGTTGAATAGCACGAGGGTATAATTTGCACTCCTCGTGAAAGACCCGAGCAGCCAGGGTCTCTACCGTATCATTCTCCTCTACAGGAACCGCACTCTGCAGAATAATCGGCCCAGTATCATACGTTTCGTCTACAAAATGGACTGTACACCCCGAAATTTTCACCCCGTAATCTAAGACTGCCTGATGAACCCGTTTTCCATAATATCCCTTCCCACAAAAAGCCGGAATAAGAGCGGGATGGATGTTGAGCACTTTTCCTTTATAACCTGGTTCCAGATGAAAAAGACTCAAAAAGCCCGCAAGGATAATAAGATCAGGGTTGTAGAGACTCAAAACCGCATGGAGAGCTTTGTTAAAGCTAGAGAGGTCGGCAAAATTTTTCCGCGGTACCACATGGTGTGGGATCCCGTACTGCTGGGCACGTACCAGACCATAGGCGTCGGTTTTACTGCTGATCACCACACAAATTTCGGCGGCCAGTTTTCCCGCTCTGATGTGATCGATAAGATTCTGCAGAGTTGTCCCTGTTCCTGAGATGAGTACAGCAAGTTTTAGAAGGCGCATAGTCATTTTCCTTCTCTCCTCTTATATTTCCCCCATTTTTCTGGCATAATTATAGAACTCATAGCGAGTATTGCCTCCTTGTCATCACGAAGCGAAGTGCAGGGGAATCCCATCGTCATCCTGAACCCTTCGCTCTGCTCAGGGTAAACTCCCGAAGTGCAGCTCAGGGTAGTCTGATCGTCATCCGTGAAGGATCTCTGGTGAGTTGTCCCAGAACTACGAGCTTCTTCACACAGTTTATTCCTTCGCTCTGCTCAGAGCGAAGAACTCAGAATGACAGGAAAGGATTACTCGCTATAAGTTCATAGTAAAGAAAAAAGAGGAATTTGTCTAGAAGCTTGCACAGAAGGAGATTAGCGTGTTGAAACTGGTTGTGTTCATGGCAGGGGGGGTGCTTATGGCGCTCGAAATTACCGGGAGTCGTTTACTTGCTCCTTATTTCGGCAGTTCGATTTTTGTATGGGGGAGTCTGATTAGTATTTTTCTGGCCGGTTTGAGTATAGGGTATTATATAGGAGGAGTGGTGGCCGATCGCCATCCTTCTCTTCACTGGATGGGGGCGTTTCTCTGTGTTCCAGCGCTCTTTATTTTCCTTCTTCCTTCGATAGCCGCCACTGTGAATCAATCGATTTCGCTCTGGGATGTTGGCCCCCGTCTCAATCCTCTCCTCGCCACGACTATTCTTTTCTTTCTCCCTTCGGTTTTTTTGGGAACCATTTCCCCATATGCGATTAAACTCGAAGCAGTTAGCCTCGCTACGGTGGGGAATACCGCTGGGGGGCTTTATGCCATTTCTACCGCAGGCAGTATCGTGGGTACGCTGTTTACCGCCTTCTTTCTTATCCCACAGATGGGGGTGAGTAACATCCTGCGTACCCTTGGTCTCATCCTGTTTTGCCTTGCTGCGTTGCTTTTTTTTCGTGCCACGAAATACAAGGGGCAAACCCGAGCTCCCGTGGTCAGTGATTAGTGGGCAGTGGTTTGTGGTCAGCAAAATCACCAAGCACTAACCACTAGCCACTAGTTTTAAGGCATAACCATATTAACAAAGCGGCAAATTGGCTTTTGCATCGAGGTGGCGGGCTTCAGCTGATTCTCCAGGGAAATATAAGCCGCGCTGATACCGAGAATAGCCCGCAGCCGCAATCATTGCTGCATTATCGGTACAGAGAGCCAGAGGAGGATAATAGACCTCTATTCCGGCTTCTTGCCCCTGTTTTTCCAGTTCTTTGCGGAGCAGAGAATTGGCGGCAACCCCACCGGCGACTGTAATGCGTGCTATCCGTTCTTGGCGAGCCGCGCGCAGAGCTTTTGCGACCAGGACATCGACTACAGCCTGTTGAAAACTGGCTGCGAGATCAGCAAGGTCGGGATTGGGATGTTTTTGAAGATAATGCCTTACAGCGGTCTTCAGGCCACTGAAGCTGAAGTCAAACGAAGCATCGGTAAGGTAAGGACGAGGGAAGGAAATCGCCGTGGGATCCCCTTTTGCGGCCAGTCTGTCGATAACTGGTCCTCCCGGATAACCGAGCTGCACCATCTTAGCTACTTTGTCAAAGGCTTCACCGGCGGCATCATCGAGGGTGTGTCCCAGCAGGGTATATTCTCCAGGTTGCCAGACCAGATAAATCTCTGTATGCCCCCCAGAAACGATCAGGCTTAAAAAAGGAAAAGGGAGGTCAGGATACTGGAGAAAAAGCGAATAGATATGCCCTTCTAAATGATGAACCGGTATCAAAGGTTTTTTCCGGGCATAGGCCAGCGCTTTCGCGGTAGACACACCGATCAGTAACGCCCCAATCAGGCCCGGGCCTTGGGTCACCGCCACTGCATCGATCTGATCAAGCGAGAGCTGCGCAGTCTCCAAAGCGGTCTGGATCACCGGTACAATGTTCTCGATATGTTTTCGACAGGCCAGTTCGGGAACGACTCCACCATATTTCTTATGTACATCCACCTGCGAGGCGATGATATTAGAGTGGATGAGGGTACCGTTCTCTACCACTGCCGCGGCTGTTTCATCACAGGATGTTTCAATACCTAAAATGCGCATCTTTCTTCTTCTGATTTAGAAATCCATACCAAGTATCAGGCTCTTGTCCTGGAACCGATCATCCCTCTCCCTCACTTCAATAACTGAGAGACCGGGACAATGGTAAATCCATCGTTTTTAAGCTGAGGCAGCGTTGCTTCAAGACTCTGTACCGTAATCGGATACGGATGTCCAATACCAATAGCTCCCCCATTCCGTCGAGCGATCTCTGCTAATTTTAAGATCTGCTGGTGAATCGCTTCCCCTTGTTGTTCATTATCGAGAAACACATGCCGATAGGCACTTTTTATCCCGAGTCTCTTTGCCGTCTGATAAGCCACCGAGTGCGGAGTAGTTTTACTATCCACAAAGAAGAGATGGTGCTCTTTCACTACTTGCAATACAGCTTCCATGGCTCCACTGTTCTCTGTCAGCTTCGATCCCATATGGTTATTCACCCCAACCACCTGCGGAAGCAAAGTAAGATTCTTGCGGACCACGGTTGCTATTTCCTCTGTACTCATTGTGGAGAAGAGCGCGCCATACCCGGGATCACGCTGGGGATATCCATGAGGTTCCATCGGAAGATGGAGCAGTACGTCGCGTTGTGCTAGCCGTGCTTCTTCGGCAATCAGATGGGAGTAGCGAAGTCCCGGAAGAATGGCTAGGGTCAGAGGAGCATCGATCCGGAGGAGACGTCGAGCTATCTGCAGATCTCCTCCGAGATCATCGATGAGAATAGCGATCCTTTTCGAGGAAAGGGGCGGTGGAGGAGAAGACGGATCCCTGTGTACAGGCCACACTGGTATGGGAGTCTCTACTTCAAGCGCCAGCTCTTTTTTTTCTGGATCCTCTCCCGACCCTCTCCCGACATCCCTCTGGAAGGGAAGAAGGATTTCCTCGTCAAGGGATAACGCTTTATCTTCCTCTTTAGCCGGTGGTCTGATGATAAAAAAAAGGAGCAAAAAGCTTAAGAGAGTCAGCGTGATCCCCCAGATGATCCATAACGATCTGGTCCCGTTGGGCAAGCTTTGTCTCCTCGTCAACCTGCCTTCGCTGCAATCGGCAGCGTTTTTCGAAATATCCTCCAGCCTTTTAAAAGCTCAACAGCTCGTTGCAATTGATAATCTTTGGCTAACTCCTCATCCTGAAAAGTGGATGGGGATTCTCTGGAGGGTGCTGCTTGTCCTTCTTCCTGATCGAGCGTATTGCGCAGATCTTTTTCCCGAATCACTCGTTTAGCCGAGGGTTGCTCTGTAGCGGCCACAGTGGGAGGGGTCTCTCCGACAATGATGTCGGGAATAATGCCCTTCCCCTGGATCAGACGGCCTTTTGGCGTATAATAGCGCGCCGTGGTTAGCCGCAAGCCCGACCCATCGCTCAGTGGAATAATAGTCTGCACCGATCCTTTGCCAAAGGTGGGCACACCGAGAATAACCGCCCGTCCTAAATCCTGGAGGGCACCGGCCACTATCTCTGAGGCACTGGCACTCCCCTCATTGACTAAAACCACCATCGGCAGAGTAAAGGGTTTCCCTCCGCCTTGAGATTTGAATTCCATATTCTGATTGGCAACACGCCCTTTGGTAGAGACGATAACCTGTTCTTTGTCCAGAAATCTATCGGAAACTTCTACTGCCTGATTCAATAAACCTCCTGGATCATTGCGGAGATCAAGAACCAACCCGATAATGTGTTGTTCTTCGAGATCGAGGAGAGCCTCATCAAGCTCTTCAGCGGTATGTTTATTAAAATTGCGGATGTTGATGTATCCAATATCCTCCTGGATAACCCGGTGGCGGACACTTTTAATCGTAATGATGTCCCGGGCCAGTGTAAAATCCTGGGGTTCGGTAAACCCATCCCGCATAATTGTCAGAATAACCTGCGATCCCCGCGGACCTCGCATCCGTTTTACCGCCTCCATTAAGGTCATATCTTTGGTGGCTTCTCCATCGATTTTGAGGATACGGTCTCCCGCTTTTAAACCAGCTCGAAATGCCGGAGTTTCTTCAATAGGAGAAACCACAGTCAATTGATCATCCCGGATCGTGATTTCAATGCCGACCCCACCAAACTGTCCTTCCGTTTCCATTTGCATTTCCTGATAAATTTCCGGAGGCATAAAGGAGGTATGCGGATCAAGAGTTCGGAGCATTCCTTTGATTGCGCCATAAACAAGTTTTTTGGTATCTACCTCTTCAACATAGTTGCTTTGAATCAAAGAGATCACTTCGGTAAAGACCTTGAGTGTCTCATAGTCATCACTGCGGACAAAGGCTTTTGCGGCAACACCTGCCCCCACAGCAGAGAAGAGGAATACTCCGACAAAGATCGCCCATACTCCCCTCTTCTCGTATAGCCACCTCTTCATAGCTCTTCCCTCCTCGGATTGTTGCTCAGGATAGGTCACCCTCTTCGGCCAGGCCTCTCCTGAGTCTCCATAATGGCAAATGATAAACGTAAATGCCGGTTCTTAGAATATACTATTTTTTTCTGGAATTTTCCACTTCTCTACTCGACAAAAGATGATAGTATGCTCCTTTGCCATCCCTCCCGAGGCATAACGCTAGAGGAAAAGAGGAGTCACCTTTCACAGGCCTGGGAAATCAAGAAGGAGGGGAGTGAGGGGATCAAGGGACAGGCTCATGCTCCCTGAGAGAACCCCCTGTCTGCTTCCTGATCCCCATAGAGATCATCCATTATGCTGCTGGTTTACCAAAAATCTCATGTGAGAAATGACATGCTGCGTAATGACCATTCCCTTTATCTTCGAGTTGAGGTTCTTCGTGCACACATCGCTCTTTTTTATACAGACAGCGGGTATGAAAGCGGCAACCAGAAGGTGGATTAATAGGACTCGGCACATCACCAGGAAGAATAATCCGCTCTTTCTTCACCGACGGATCGGGAATCGGTACCGCAGAGAGAAGCGCTTCGGTATAGGGGTGCATCGGATTCGAGTACAGCTCTTTATCCGTCGCCAGCTCCACTATTTTCCCCAGATACATAACCGCTACCCGATCACTGATGTGCTCCACTACGCTCAGGTCATGGGCGATAAACAGATAGGAGAGATGAAAATCTTTCTGGAGATCCTCGAGCAGGTTGAGCACCTGGGCCTGGATGGAGACATCCAGAGCGGAAACGGGTTCATCACAGATAATCAGCTTGGGATTCAACGCTAAAGCACGAGCGATACCGATACGCTGTCGCTGGCCACCACTAAACTCATGTGGATAGCGTTTAATATGTTCCGGACGCAATCCCACCTTTTCCAGGAGAGTGGCAACCCGATCCTCCCGTTCTGTGCCTCTCGCAATCTTATGAATATCGAGTGGCTCCCCAACGATATTCCCAACCGTCATTCGGGGATTGAGCGAGGCATAAGGATCCTGAAAAATAATCTGCATGTCCCGGCGTCGAGCCCGCATCTCAGATTTATTGAGTTTCAGGATATCCTGTCCCTCAAAGATCACCTCCCCAGCGGTAGGTTCGATCAGGCGTAAGATCGTGCGTCCGGTGGTGGATTTTCCACAACCACTCTCTCCCACGAGACCTAATGTCTCTCCAGCATACATACTAAAAGAGACTCCATCAACCGCATACACATAGCCAACGGTCTTGGAAAATATTCCTCCCTTAATCGGGAAATGTTTTTTGAGTCCACGGACCTGCAACAATGGTTGCGTTTGTTGAGTCTGGGTCTGTTGAGTCTGCGTTTGTTGAGCCATGGTGTCCTTCTCCCTCCTTCTATTCCGTCATCCAGCAACGAGCGAGGTGCTTTGGATTGCCCCCTTTGACTTCTAATTCCGGTTCTTGTTCCTCACAGATACTCTCTGCGAGGGGACAACGTGGAGCAAATTTACACCCCGTGGGGAAATTATATGGACTCGGCACAATACCAGGAATTTCCTGGAGCCGGACTTTCCCTTCGGCCCGGGCTTTTTCATCCACGCGGGGAATAGAACGGAGCAATCCCTGGGTATAAGGGTGTTTCGGATTGTGGAAGATCTCTTCCACCGGCCCTTCCTCCACGATTTTTCCACAATACATGACCACCACGCGTCGGGCGGTTTCGGCGATCACTCCTAGATTATGGGTAATGAGTACAATAGCCGCTCCCACTTCCTCTTTTAAGCGGAGCATCAGATCCAGAATCTGGGCCTGAATCGTTACATCAAGAGCAGTGGTGGGCTCATCAGCGAGGAGTACCTTGGGATTACAGGAGAGAGCCATAGCTATCATGGCCCGCTGCCGCATTCCACCACTGAGCTGGTGCGGGTATTCGTGTACCCGGCGTTCCGGAGAAGGAATTCCCACCAACTGGAGCATCTCGACCGCTTTATCCAGCGCTGCCTTTTTACCAAGTCCCTGATGCAGAATAATCGCCTCCGCGATTTGATTCCCAATAGTGAAGACCGGATTCAGAGAGGTCATCGGCTCCTGAAAAATCATGGAGATCTCATTTCCTCTGATCTTGCGCATCTCTGATTTGCTCAGCTTCAACAGATCACGGCCCTGAAAGAGAATTTCTCCTCCCACAATACGGCCCGGAGGATCGGGAACGAGACGCAGGATAGAGAGCGCGGTGACGCTTTTTCCACAGCCGGATTCCCCTACCACTCCCAGGGTCTCACCGGCATGCACATCATAACTGACACCGTCCACCGCTTTGGCCAGTCCTTCACTCGTGAAAAAGTATGTTTTCACATCTTTTAATTGTAATAGAGCTTGTTCCATGCATTCCCTCTTTTCCTAATCGAGCAGACACTGCACCTCACCGTACCCCGGCACTATCCACGGTGGGAGTTGCTCCACTATATAACATTTCCACACATAAATCTCACCTCTGACAGCTTTATCGCTTCTAGAGAGCCCAAGCACTATTTCTTTCTGAAGAGGTATCCATTCTTATCACACTTTGGATTTTTTTACAAGCCTTTTCTTTTCAATTAAGTGATTTCTGCATCGAAAGGGTCAGAAAATTGCGTAATAACTGTTTCCCAACCTGGGTCAAGATTGACTCCGGGTGAAACTGGACCCCTTCCACTGGCCACAAAGTATGTCGAACCCCCATAATGATACCGTCATCGGTTTCGGCCGAAATCTCTAGACAGCTCGGCAAGGTCTCGCGTTTAATAATCAAAGAATGATACCGCGTAGCTTCAAACGGTGAAGGGAGGTCCCGAAAGATAGTTTTACCATCGTGATAGATGTGAGAGGTTTTCCCGTGCATCAATACTGGAGCACGGACCACTTCTCCCCCAAAAACCTGACCGATACTCTGATGGCCGAGACATACTCCGAGGATCGGAATTTTTCCCGCAAACGCCTCGATGAGTGCACAAGAAATTCCCGCCTCATTTGGCGTGCAGGGACCGGGTGAGATGACAATCTGATCCGGGGCTTTGGCAGCAATCTCCTCCAGGGTGATTTTATCGTTACGATAGACCTCTATCTCTGCCCCCAACTCCCCCAGGTATTGTACCAGGTTATAGGTAAAGGAATCATAATTGTCAATAACCAAAAGCATACGGTTTCCTTTCACATTTCTTCCGGCGCTTCAATTCCCAGAAGCTGTAAACCATTGCTGAGTCCCTGCCGAACAGCTCTGGTCAGCAGGATCCGAGCATCACGCAGGGCAGGATCATCAGTCAAAATGCGATTATGATGATAGTACACATTAAAGAGTTCGGCGAGCTGGATCAGATATGAACTGATATAGTAAGGCTCATACGCTTCTGCGGCCTGATGCAGTGTCTTTGAGAAAAAACCGAGGAGTTTACAAAGCTGAAACTCCTCGGCAGTAGACAAAAGAGTATAATCCGCCTTTTCTGGGAGTGTCTGGCCATATTTCCGCAGTACACTGCACGCTCGAGCATGGGTATACTGGATATAGGGAGCGGTTTCCCCCTCAAAATTGAGGACTCGTTCCCATTGAAAGTTGATATCTTTGGTCCTCCTGCTGCTGAGATTGGCAAAGATCACGGCTCCAATACCGATTTGTTCCGCTACTTCTCGCTTCTTCTCCAGATGGGGATTCTTTTCTTCAATAATGGCCTCGGCAAGGTTGACCGCTTTATCCAGCACCTCCTCCAGAAAGATGATATTCCCTTTCCGTGTTCCCATCTTCTCATCCTGAAATTTTATGAGTCCAAAGTCTACATGCACACACTGTTTAGCCCAGGCATACCCCATTAATTCGAGGACTTTGAAAAACTGCTGGAAGTGGAGTTTCTGATCGGTACCGACAACATAGAGCATTTTGTCAAAGTGGAAGGTACGGTAGCGGTACTCAGCAGCGGTCAGGTCACGCGTGGCATAGAGGCTTGCCTCATCTCGTTTTTTGAGCAGCAAAGGGGGCATGTTATAGGGAGTCAGATCCACAATGAGAGCCCCCTCACTCTGTTTTGCCAGGCCTGCGGCCTGGATACGCGCAATGGAGTCAGCCATCATGGTATTATAAAAGCTCTCCCCGGTGGTATAATCAAAACTGATCCTCAGACGGTCGTAAATCCGTTGAAATTCTTTCAAGCTCAAGTCTTTGAACCATTGCCAGATTTTGCGAGCCTCTTCATCCCCTTCTTCTAATCTTTTAAACCAGAGGCGAGCCTGATCTTCCAGGGCAGGATTGTGCTCTGCCTCTGTATGAAAACGGACATATAGCTCGTAGAGCACCTGAATTGGATTGGCTTGCAAAGTCTGCTCCTGTCCCCACATTTTGTAAGCAACTATCAGCTTGCCAAACTGAGTGCCCCAGTCACCGAGATGATTGATGCGGATAGTATGATACCCCAATGCCTGATAAATACGATGCAGAGCATTCCCAATGACCGTAGTGCGGAGGTGTCCTACCCCAAAGGGCTTCGCAATATTGGGAGAGGAAAACTCCACGATAACCGTCTTCCCTTTCCCCTCTGTACTCTGCCCATAAGCTTCTGCTTGCTGGACCACCTCGCTGAGTACCCAGCCAATCAGTGCCTGTTTGTTGAGAAAAAAATTGACATACGGTCCCAAGGACCGAATATCACTGATCAAGGCAGTCGGTTGCATGTTCTGGGCAAGCGTTTCCGCGATTTTGGAAGGCGCTTGCCTCCACTGCCTGGCAAGCGCAAAACAGGGGAAGCCATAATCTCCCATGGTGGGATCAGGGGGGAGCTCCAGCATCTGCTCCAGCTCGTCTGGCGCAAAAGGCACATGGGCCTGAAGTAGTGTAACAATATCATCAATAAATTGCTTCATCCTGAACCTCGTGAAAAGCAGTGGTCAGTGATGAGTGTCCAGAATAGACTCAACACTGGCCACTGGTCACTAGTTACTAACCTTTTGTTCTGGTGGTTTTTTTGCGTTCAATCTTTTCCTGTCCCTGCATATAAGGCCGTAATACCTCTGGGATACGTACCGAACCATCCGGCTCCTGATACAGCTCCAGAAGGGGGATAAGGATACGCGGGGAAGCAATCGCTGTATTATTCAGCGTGTGGACAAACTCAGTTTTTCCAGCTTTGGTGCGATACCGTATGCGGAGCCGTCTGGCCTGAAAATCATGAAACCGGGAGGCGGAATGGGTTTCCGCATAATTGTTCCGGCTGGGCATCCAGGTCTCGATATCAAACTTCTCGATCTGCGGTTGACCGAGGTCCCCACCGCACACATGCACAACCCGATAGGGAAAACCGAGTGCCTGCACAATTTCCTCTGCATTCTGCAGAATATGCTGGTGTTCCTGTTTGGAGACCGCTTCATCATTCTGGCAGAGGACGACCTGTTCTACCTTTTGAAATTGATGAATCCGGAAGAGTCCCCGTGTATCCTTCCCATAGGTTCCAGCCTCTCGACGATAGCAGGAAGAGATACCGACATAATACTTGGGCAGCTCCTCCTCGTGGAGCACCTCCTCGGCATGATAGGCGGTAATCGGTACTTCCGAAGTCCCAATCAAGCTAAGTTCGTCTTTCTCTATGCGATAGGCCTGCTCTTCCCCTCCTGGAAAGTAAGCTGTCCCGACCATCATTTCATCCCGGACCAGATGAGGAACCACAAAGGGAGTAAAACCTTTCTTCAGGAGGTGATCCATAGCGAAACGCAGGATAGCCAGTTCCAGGAGTACCCCTTCATTTTTCAAAAAATAGCTCCGCGTACCAGCAATTTTGACACCGCGGGGAATATCGATGATATCGAGCAATTCCCCGAGCTCTACATGATCACGCGGGAGAAAATCGAATTCCGGAATTGTCCCCCAACGCTTGATTTCGACATTGTCATCGCTGGTTTCACCTTCCGGCACTTCTGGAGCGGGCACATTGGGCACAAGGAGCATCAGCCGGGTAAATTCTTCCTCTACCGGTCGGAGATGCGCTTCTACTTCTTTGGTACGCTCGGCCACTGCCCGCATCTCCACTATCGCCTTCTCCCGCTCCAGCGGAGGTAAGGTTGGAATCTCTTTGGAACGACGATTTCTTTCGGCACGGAGGGATTCGACCTCGGCAAGCAGTTTTCGACGTTCCTCATCCAGGGCTAATAACCGATCCAAATCAATAGGGATTCGCTTTTTCCGAGCCCCCTCTTTGACCAGATCAGCATGTTCACGAATAAACTTGATATCGAGCATTCCTCTCTTCCTTACTGATCAGTGAAAATCAGTGCTCAGTGGTTAGTGACTAGTGTTTAGTGAAACACCGCAGAACAGTCACTAACCACTGCCTTGTAGATCTTGCACACGCGGGAGGGAAATCCCCTCTTGAAACTGATATTTGCCTTTGCGATCGGCATAACTGATCAAACACTCTTCATCGCCGGTAAAGAACAAGATCTGAGCAATCCCTTCATAAGAGTAGACTTTGGCTGGCAATGGAGTCGTATTGCTGATCTCTATGGTGAGCCGTCCTTCCCATCCTGCTTCGAGGGGAGTAATATTGCAAATAATCCCGCAGCGCGCATAGGTACTCTTCCCCAGACAGATTCCGGTCACGTTCCTGGGCATCCGGAAGTATTCTACAGAGCGTCCTAAGGCAAAAGAATTTGGAGGAATAATACAGACCTCTCCTCGAAAATCAATAAAAGATTTGGGATCAAACTTCTTGGGATCCACTATGGTCGAATTGACATTGGTAAAAATCTTGTACTCATCGGCAATGCGAATATCATAGCCATAGGAGGAAAGCCCATAAGAGATCACTCCGTCGGAGATCTGCTTCTCTTCAAAGGGGGTGATCATCTGATGTTCGAGACACATCTGTTTGAGCCATTTATCAGCTTTAATACCCATAATGTCTTTTTCCTAAGAAAAGCAGTGACTAGTGGTTAGTGATATCACTTAGCCCTAACCACTAACCACTAGTCACTGATCACTAGCCACTGCCCACCGGGCATTTACACTCGTAACTCTACCTCTGTACGACCTACCTCCCGATACCGTTGTCGGATCGGTTCAATCACCTCGCGCAAAAATTCCTCTACCTGCTGTGGGGCTCGGCCAATAAAACGGCGTGGATCAAGGAGAGTAGGCAAAAGATCCTTGACTCCAGCAAAAGTCGGGTCCTGGAGAATACGCTCTAGCAAATCATTTGGAAGTCCCTCTTCCTTGATACGGCGCATCGCTTCTAAGGCGTGCACCCGAATCCGTTCATGCAGTACCTGCCGGTCACCACCAGCAGTCACTCCAGCCATCAGGAGCTCTTCGGTTACGATAAAAGGGAGCTCCTCTGCTATCCGTTTGGCAATTATCCGTGGATACACGACTAATCCTCTACTCACATTTATCAAAAGATTCAGGATGGCATCACTACCCAGAAAGGCCTGCGGGATAGAGAGACGTCGATTGGCCGAATCATCGAGCGTCCGTTCAAACCACTGGCTAGCCATCGTAAAAGCTGGATTCGTTTCCAAGGAGATGACATAACGGGCTAAAGCAGCGATCCGTTCACTGCGCATGGGATTTCGTTTATACGCCATTGCCGACGAACCAACCTGTGCTGTTTCAAAAGGCTCTTCCAGTTCACGCAGACTCTGGAGCAATCGGATATCGTTGCTGAACTTATGGGCAGATTGGGCTATACCGGAAAGTACAGAAAGGACTTGGCTATCTATCTTACGGGTATAAGTCTGTCCGGTGACCAGAAACCGTTGGGAAAAGCCCATTTTTTCACTGACCATTTTATCGAGCTGGATAACCTTCTGATGATCTCCACCAAAGAGTTTTAAAAAGCTATCCTGAGTTCCGGTGGTGCCTTTCACCCCACGGAAACGAAGGGTAGCCAGGGTATGCTCCAGATTTTCCAGATCCAGGACAAAATCCTGCAACCACAAGGTAGCCCGTTTGCCCACGGTGGTAAACTGGGCAGGTTGAAAGTGGGTGTAACCCAGGGTAACCAGGTCTTTGTATTTGCTGGCGAAGTCGGCCAGACTCTCGATCAGATTGACCAGCTTTTGCCGGAGCAAGAGCAATCCATCGCGTATTTGAATAAGATCGGTGTTATCTCCCACAAAGGCACTGGTGGCTCCAAGATGGATAATCGGTTTCGCCTTCGGACATTGCAAACCATAGGCATAAATATGTGCCATCACATCATGTCGAATTTCTCGTTCTTTCTCTTCGGCATCGGCAAAATTGATCGTATCCTGATAAGCGCGCATTTCCGCAAGTTGTTCGTCTGTAATAGGCAACCCCAAGGCTTGTTCGGCTTCAGCCAGAGCAACCCACAGGCGTCGCCAGGTTCGAAATTTTTTGATGGGAGAAAAATTAAAGCTCATCTCCTTGCTCGCATAGCGAGTAATCAGCGGATTATCGTACTGGTCATATCTGGTGTAAACCATGGAAACTCTCCCTGCTGCCGTCCAGTGGTGCGTGTTCAGTTAGACACTGAACACGCACCACTTATAAATGCTTCCGTACGTACTCCACCGCATTGCGAAAAATATGTACCCCCATCCCCTCTTCCGGCACTTTTTCTCGCGTCCATCGCGGGTGATTCGTCGGATGGAGATAGGCCTCCGGATGGGGCATGAGTCCGAACACCCGACCGGTCTCATCACAGATCCCGGCAATGTTATCGACTGAACCGTTGGGATTCCATGGATAACCGGCTACATTCCCCTCCGGATCGACGTACTGGAGACAGATTTGCTGCTGGTGCCAGAGTCGACGGAGCACATTCCTATCCCGTGGAACAAATTTCCCTTCTCCATGTCGCACTGGCAGATAGAGATGCTCGATCCCCTGGAGAAAAGGGGAAGGATTGGGATGTATTTTCATATAGACCCACCGGTCCTCAAACCGGCCCGAATCATTAAAGGTAATGGTAACTTCCTGAGCAAATGTGGGAGAAGGTAATAATCCCATCTTGACTAACACTTGAAATCCGTTACAGATGCCTAAAAGGAGTTTCCCCTCATTCCAAAAAGTGGTAAGCTCGTCCTGAAGCTTATAGCGCAGTGTATTAGCCAGGACCTTTCCAGAGCCAATATCATCCCCAAAAGAAAATCCTCCAGGGATTACGAAAATCTGGAAAGCTTGAAGCAGAGTCGGACGGGCAAGCAAGTCGTTGAGATGGACCCGTTCTGCTTTGCCGCCGACACACGGCAGTTGAAAAGCCGCTTCCGTTTCGTAATCGCAATTGATACCGTATCCGCTTAAGACTAAAGCCTTTGGTTGTCGCATCATACATTCATCAACGGCTGCTGCCACGCAGCCTTCAGGGTACCAATATCACTCTGGATGATTCCTGTTCCGCGGAGACCACGGATAAAGAAGCGGGGCTCTTCCGTTACGGTCCCCATATATCCGTAAGGAAGACCAGCCATTACTCGTTCAAACTCATCTTGTCGTTCCGGATGGACAGTGACCACAAACCGGCTGGGAGATTCCGAGAAGAGTACTATATCGTCACGCACCACATCCGCAGTCCGGGGGACCATCTCCAGGGTAACGTTCATCCCCAATCCCCCGGCAAAAGCCGTTTCGGCCAGCGCAACCCCCAGCCCTCCTTCTGAACAATCATGACAGGAAGCCACCAGGCCCTGTTCCGTGGCTTGAGCGAGGGCTTGATAGAGCCGTTTGGCTTGTCGGGCATCTACTTTGGGGACACTATTGCCGATAAATCCCTGCAGGGCGTAATATTCTGAACCACCAAGTTCTGCACGGGTTTCACCGAGCACATAGACCAAATCTCCCACTCGCTTGGCATCCATAGTTACTGCCCGCCGTACATCTTCTAGACGAGCGATGACCGAAAAAAGAACCGTGGGAGGGACGGAAATCTTCTGGTCACCTATATGATAGTCATTTTTCATACTATCCTTTCCTGAGATACAGGGGAGATCGTAGGCGGTACAGTAATCATACAGAGCCTGATTTGCCCGTACCAGTTGGGCCAGTTTATACCGTCCATCAGGTGTCTTCTCCGATTGGATCGGATCAGGCCAGCAGAAATTATCCAACCCAGCAATATACCCCAGTTTTCCCCCTACTGCAAGCACATTCCGCACCGCCTCATCAATCGCACACCCCACCATATGATAGGTATCGATATCGCTATACCGTGGGCAAATTCCATTGGCGACAATAATCCCCTCATACGAGTCGAAGAAGGGACGAAGGACTGCCGCATCGCTCGGCCCATCGTTCTGCGCCCCCACAAATGGTTTGATCGCACTCATGCCTTGTACTTCGTGGTCATACTGTCGTACAAGCGATTCTTTGCTGCAGACGTTGAGTGAAGAGAGCAGTCGTAAGAGGAGGGGCGTACAATCCTCCGGCTCTGGGAAGTGCGGCTCAGGATGCTGAGGGGGAATCCATTTCGCCTGGAGATGCATCCGCGGGAGCCCGTTATGAAGAAAGTCCATGTCGAGATAAGCAACGGTCTTTCCCTGGTAGAGCACATGAAATTTTCCCGTATTTGTAAAAGTTCCCAAGGGAGTTGCTTCCACATCGCGTTCAGCAGCCAGACGGAGAAACGCCTCCAGCGATTCGGGAGCGACTGCCAGCGTCATACGTTCTTGCGCTTCGGAGAGCAGGATTTCCCAGGGCTGGAGACCAGCGTATTTCAGGGGCGCTTTTTCCAGATGGATTTCACACCCATTGGAAAAACGGGCCATTTCCCCAACGGAAGAGGAGAGCCCTCCTGCTCCGTTATCCGTAATACATTTGTAATAGCCTCGATCGCGTGCTTCCAGGAGAAAATCAAACATCTTTTTCTGGGTAATCGGATCACCGATTTGTACCGCTGTAGCTGGAGAATCTTCACTTAATTCCAGCGAAGAAAACGTAGCCCCATGAATCCCATCTTTTCCGATGCGACCACCGACCATGACGATCCAGTCGCCTGGATCGGTCCGTTTGAGGTGCGCGGGTTCGCCCCGAATTTGAGCGGGCATCAGTCCTCCGGTTCCGCAAAAAACTAATGGTTTACCCAGAAAGCGTTCATCAAAAAGGATCGCCCCATTAACATCGGGAATCCCACTCTGGTTTGCGCCATCCTTGATCCCCCTATGCACTCCTTTCAGGATACGCTTGGGATGGAGTAATTTGGGGGGGAGAGGTTTGGCATAATCAGGAGGAGCAAAACAGAGAACATCCGTATTAAAAATCAGCCGACAGCCCTTGCCGGTACCAAATGGGTCCCGATTGACCCCTACAATACCGGTGATCGCTCCACCGTACGGATCGAGGGCAGAGGGAGTGTTGTGCGTCTCCACTTTCATCACCAGATTCCACTGCTCATTAAACTTTATGACTCCGGCGTTGTCATGGAAAACCGAGACCAGCCAGTCTACTCGCTGACCGATCTCTTCCGTTGCCCGACGAATAAAGGTATGGAAGAGGCTATTGATCTCCTGAACCTCTCCCCGGTCGTCTTCATAGGTAATGAGGCTATGAAAAATTTTATGTTTGCAGTGTTCCGACCAGGTCTGGGCCAGAGCTTCCAGCTCTACATCGGTGGGAAACTTCCCCAGGCCAAGCTGTGCCCGTTCGCGTTGTCGCTCTGGCTGGGCATAATAGTCCCGAATAGCCAGCATTTCCTCGAGACTCAGAGCCAGAAGGCCTTCCCTGCTCAAGCGGAGCAATTCGGTTGGGGGAAGATCTAAGTCATATTCTCGAACAGCAATCTGGGTATCAATGGCCACTCTGGGCAAGGGCAAGAACCGCCACTTTCCCGCTTGCCAATCGGCAAAGCTATAGATTTCCCAGCGTTGAATTAAGGGGTTGGCTAACAGATCACGAGCAATACGTTCTACCAGAGTATAAGACAGCTCCCCTTCCAGCAGATACTGGATGGAGGTATAGACCTCTGCATTCTCAGGCAACCTGCGCTGCAGCACCGTCTCAATTGCAGTGCGTGCCGTCTTCCCAACTGTATCGGTTACACCAGGGCGAAAACCGATTTCCAGACTCCACAGGTGCTGGCTAAAGCCAAAAAGAGTAACGATCTGATCGAGAATATTTGGCTCTTCGAGCGTTTGTACAAACGAAGTCTGGACGATCGGATCGGTAAAGAGTTCCTTACGCACTCGCTCAGCTTCGTCTGGGCTCAGAGGAGCATCGATGGTGTAGACTTGGAGCGTACGGACAGTCTTGACCGCAATCCCCAGATCTTCTACGATACTCTTCCGGGTAGTCTCTCCTAAAGCGTCCCGATATGCTGGTCGAAAGGTAACCGCAATTCTCCAGGGCATCCTCTCACTCCGATTTTCTTCTCTGCTCGTTCCCCCCCCATCCCTCCCTTCCCTCACGAGGGGGGCGGCAACTGGACAACCCTGCGCTGCGCTCCGGGAAGGAGGAAAAAGGAAGCATCCTCTTTATCTTTTCCTTCCCTCTTACTAGCTAATCATTACCCACATTTTTCATCTTAGGGGTTACAGGAGAAGGGAGGCGGTCATTTTCCTCCCTCTTGCCGGGGAGAATTTCCCTCTCTTCACCCCCTTACCGGCGAGGATTGCTCTCTCCTCCTCCCTCTTGCCGGGGAGGATTGCTCTCTCTTCTCCTCCCCCCCAAGGGGGGAGGATTGAGGTGGGGGGAAGATGAAGGTGGGGGGGAGGTTCTCAACGCTTCCAATATAACCTCTTTCACCACTTCAGTTTCTTGTAACACCTGATTGTTCCAAAATCTCAGCACTTGAAACCCTTGTGTTTCCAACCAGGCAGTACGTTCCGTATCATAGAGAGTCTGTTCAGAATGTTGTCCCCCATCTAGCTCAATAACCAACCGCTTCTCCAAACAGACAAAATCAACAATGTATGGTCCTAAAGGATGTTGCCTCCGAAATTTCCATCCTCCAAGCTGCCGCAGACGCAGATGTTTCCATAAAGCGCGTTCACTCTCCGTTGGATTTTTTCTGAGGGCTCTCGCCTGGGCTCGCTTCATAATCTCTTCAAATCTGAATCCCCGGTGGGGGGAATTTGCTACAGAGTTCCCGGACTTCGTTCTTGATCTTTTGCAGGACTTCGTCGTGTGTGATATTCCGGATTACTTCATCCATCCAGCGGGCAATCGTGCGCATTTCCTCCTCCTTCATCCCTCGGGAAGTGACCGCTGGCGTACCCAGACGAATACCACTCGGGTCAAAGGGTTTCCGGGGATCGTAAGGGACAGTATTGTAATTGACCACAATCCCTGCTTTATCAAGAGCCTTGGCCGCTTGTTTTCCGGTTACCCCTTTGCTCGTCATATCGATCAGGATGAGATGATTGTCTGTTCCTCCACTGACCAGAGAGAATCCAAACTCCAGTAAAGCCTCTGCTAAGGCTTTGGCATTGCGGACGATCTGGCGTCCATACTCGGTAAACTCTGGTGTGCTCGCCTCTTTCAGCGCTACCGCAATGGCAGCGGTGGTATGATTATGCGGCCCTCCCTGCAGGGCCGGAAAGACTGCCCGGTCAATGGCATTAGCATGTTCTGCCTTGCACAGGATCATTCCACCTCGCGGACCACGGAGGGTCTTGTGGGTGGTCGATGTTACCGCATCCGCATAAGGGATAGGGCTTTGATGCACTCCGGCAACCACCAAACCAGAGATATGGGCAATATCGGCTAAGAAGTAAGCTCCTACCTCCCGGGCGATTTCACCAAAGGTCTTGAAATCAAACTCCCGTGGGTAGGCGGTGGCACCAGAAACGATCAGCTTGGGCCGCTCTTTCTTGGCCATCTCCCGCACCTGATCATAGTCGATCCGACCAGTTTCTTTGGATACCGTATATTGCACCGAGGTATAAAAACGACCAGAAAAACTCACCTTCCACCCATGCGTCAGATGTCCACCATGCGGCAGACTCATCCCCATAATCTTGTCCCCCGGCTCGAGGAGGGCATAGTAGACCGCCATATTGGCGGGAGAGCCGGAATAAGGCTGCACATTGGCATGATCTGCCTGAAAAAGATTCTCCGCCCGTTTACAGGCGATTGTTTCGATCTGATCAATAAACTGCTGTCCTTCGTAATAACGTTTTCCCGGATACCCTTCTGAATATTTATTGGTCAGCACAGATCCAGTGGCTTCCATTACAGCAGCAGAGGCATAGTTTTCAGAAGGAATAAGCCGAATACATTCGTACTGTCGTTGTTCTTCTGCTTTGATCAAGCGGTAAATTTCCGGATCGACTTTTTCTAACCAGTGCATAGTAGTCTCCTTTCCTTCGGCTCATCGCCCCATGACGAATCGCTCTAACGCTTTAGCCACACCCTCTGCGTCATTGGTCTCTGTGACATAATCGGCCACTGCTTTAATTTCCGGAATCGCATTCCCCATTGCAATACCCAATCCAGCATTCTGGATCATCTCTCGATCATTGATCTCATCTCCAATGGCCAGAATTTCTTGAGGAGAGATCCCCTGAGCCTGGGCCAGGGTGAAGAGAGCCTGCCACTTTGAGATGCCTAAATTCATGATTTCGAGATAACTTCCATCATCCCGGGCACTTTTCATGAGTTGAGTATGCACAACAGTGCCAAAGGTGGCGCGCAGATGTTCGTAGAGACCTTGCAGATTGTCCCGATGATCTAACAAGCCAATCTGCAGAATCTTCTCCGGGTACGCAATGTGGAGATCGTTTCGTAAAGCATAAAATTCTTTATTTTCCTGCACATAACGGAGATAATAGCTGCTCCCCTCTCGGTCGTTTTCGATATAGAAATCAATCCGTTCTTCAAAACGGTCGGCATAGAGAATAGGTTGATGGCCGGCAGCACGAAGCAGGGCGATGATTTCGTGATAGTATTCTTCCCGAAAATAGTTCTGGGAAATTGTCTGACCGGTATGCGCTTCTTTGACCAGGAGACCATTGTGCAATACCAAAGGGGGAGCAAGTCCTAGCTGTTCAACGATCGGACACGTAGTACGATAGCGCCTTCCGGTACACAGAATCACCTGACATCCCTGCGCAATAACGGAATGCAACACCTCCTTGGTACGTTCGCCGACTACCCCAAGGCTAGTGAGGAGAGTGCCATCCAGGTCTAGAGCTATAAGTTTATATTCCATAACGCCTTTATTGTACTCCTGGTTTTGGGAAAGTCAACCTTTACCTTCATTGCTCTTTCCCAAAGCGAAGCGGAGGGTTATCCATGTGCCCCTGGTGGATTCAGGGGCAAAGAGGGAGGTCCGGTGAAGCCTGCGTTCTTCCTGCCCTCACGGAGGGAAATCCTCCATTTCCTCCTTCTTCCCTCTGCTTTTGAGTCTTGACTTCGAGACGATAGACTGTTAAGGTAATGGGTCTGTATTATTTTGGAGGAACAGTAAAGTTTGAAGAGTGAGATTAAGTAGAGTGAGGCAAATGGTGATGGAAGCTGTCAGAGAGAGTAGCAATCATAATTTCGATAGCAAACCCTGGTATGTTATCCGTACGAAACCGCATCAAGAAGAAATTGCTGTTCTCAATCTGCACAATATGTCCGTAGAGGTTTTTTATCCGCGAGTAAAAGAGAAAAAAGTCATTCGTCGCAGGCAGCAAGAAGTGATAGGCCCTCTTTTCCCTGGTTATCTTTTTGGTCACTTTGATCTGACCACCCAATATCATTCGGTAAAATATGCCCGTGGAGTGCGTAATGTGGTGGCTTTTGGGGGAATCCCAACACCGGTAGACAATGCGGTCATCGAATCGATCCGGGCCCGAGAACAGGAAGAGGGATTGATTGTTTTACACCAGCCACCGTTGAAACCCGGCGAGCCGGTAGAAATTTTAGAGGGACCTTTTCAGGGTCTGGTGGCGATCTTTGAGCAAGAATTAAGTGGACAGCAACGGGTGCAGTTGTTACTGGATATTCTGGCTACCCAGGCGCGCTTAGTGATTGAACGAGATAAGATACGGCGAGTACAAGGATAGACAGGAAAGACCGATGCCTAACCTGACCGATCAGGGAAATGGACTGAGATGCCACTGGTAATCCATCTGGGAGCTGAACATACGGTTACCGGTTCCTGCCATCTTCTGTCCGCAACTGGTCTCCACATCCTGGTGGACTGTGGGATAACCCAGGGTGGAGAGTCGATGCTCCCTATAGCAGAGTGGCCCGTAGCACCAGACCAGATTGACTACCTGTTTTTGACCCATGCCCATATCGATCATATTGGGCGTCTTCCCGAACTGATCCACCACGGTTTTCAGGGGGAAATCCTTACTACCCATGCTACCAAGGCCCTACTCATTCCTATGTTAGAAGATGCCATGAGCTTCTCGGAATGGTCTACACGACAGGTGAGAGCTCTCCAGCAGACGATTGATGATCTCTCCTGGGGTTTTGAGTATGGGCAAGATTTTATCCTGAAAAATGGTATCCGGTTCACGTTGGGACGGGCGGGCCATATACTGGGATCTTGCTTTATCTGTCTGAAGCTAGAGCATCCCTCTTATAGACTTATCTTCTCCGGAGACCTCGGAGCAAAGGGGACTCCACTCTTGCCTGAGCCGGATCTTCCCACCGGCCCCTGTGATCTCTTGGTTCTGGAATCCACCTATGGAGATAGCCTGCACGAACAACGAAGCGAACGGCGGAGGCGGCTGGGGGCAGTGCTTACCCACGCTCTGGCCGATCGAGGAAAGGTATTTATTCCAGCCTTTGCTCTGGGACGGACACAGGAACTGCTGTACGAGCTCGATCGCTTATTTTCGGATCCAGAGATGCAGGCTGAATTTCCGGCTTTGCAACCTCCCCACAACATACCGGTATATGTAGACTCTCCATTAGGAATTGAGATCACCAGGATTTATGCTCGCCTCTCCTCCTACTGGGGAAAGGAGGCTCAGCGTCTACAAAGTCTGGGTGATCATCCGCTGACCTTTGCACGGTTATATGCTGTGGAGACTCACCGGGAACATGAGGCTCTTCTCACAAAGCCCGGTCCGGCGATTATTATTGCCGGAAGTGGAATGTGTACAGGGGGACGAATCGTCAGCCATCTCAAACATGGACTCGCTGACGAACGAAACGATGTCATCTTTGTGGGATATCAGGTCCCGGGAACACCGGGACGGGATATTATCACCTATAGCCAGAAGCCGGATGGCTATGTCTATCTGGATGGAGAGCGGGTCTTTATTCGAGCAGGCGTACACGTGTTGAGCGGTTATTCGGCCCATGCAGATCAGCGAGAGCTGATCGAATGGGTCGAATCCATGCCCTACAAACCGACCCGGATCAAACTGGTACATGGGGAACCTGTGGCTCAGCATGCTTTAGCCACTCTCTTAATTGAAAAAGGCTATACGGTAGACTAGGACTCTGTCCACTGATCACTGCCCACTAAATAAAGGGATTCGACAAAAATGTCGAAGAGGAAAAAATCTATTGGAACAAATAGAAACGCCTAAATCCAAAAGAGCTGGTGCAGGTCCTGCAGTCATTTTCATCCAGCTCGACAATTTCGTCGAGGTGGAGAGGAGGGGAAAGGAGACAAAGGGGGAAATAAGGGTGTTCTTTTTCAACGTGTTGAAAAGGGAAAGTAGTCTAAAAGAGAGATTGGCACACCTTTTGCGGTTACCTGTGGTTTAGCTTGAAGAGAGAAAAGCGGTCAGGGTTTTTTTCCGGTCCTTTGGAGAGGAAGATGAAAATAAGTAAAAAATCCTTGACAGCCGAGAGTGTTAAGGCTTATGATAAAAGGCGTGATCACCCATTGGTTCCCTTATTCTATACCTATTTTTTACTACACCGGTTGGGCGGTAGCCTGTCTGCTGATCTGGAATCTCTGTTCCCTCGCGCCGTTTCACTCTTTCTCTACGTTATCTGTTCATGGTGAGCCTCAGTAAGAAGAACCCGGTAATGCAGGAAAAGGTCTGAACCACAGCCTAGAGGGTGATAAGCAAGGCTTCAGAGCAGGCAAAGGAGAGATATGAGGCAGCATTTACAAACGAGAGAGCCGTTAATGGCAGTCCCTCTGCTCGATTTGAAAGCTCAGTACGCCACTATTCGTGAGGAAATTAGAGAAGCCCTGGACCGGGTGATTGAGTCTCAGCATTTTATTCTTGGACCAGAGGTAGAAGCCCTGGAACAAGAAGTTGCCGCCTATTCTCAATGTCAGTACGGCATTGGAGTCTCCTCGGGCACAGATGCCCTGTTAGTGGCTCTGATGGCGCTGAACATTACGCCTGGTGATGAAGTGATCACGACTCCGTATACGTTTTTCGCCACAGCAGGTGTCATAGCCCGGTTGCATGCCCGGCCCGTATTTGTCGATATTGATCTCCGGACGTATAATATAGACCCGGCCCAAATCGAGAGGGTCATTACGAAACGAAGTCGAGCCATCATCCCCGTGCATCTCTATGGACAGATGGCCGATATGGATCCGATCCTGGAAGTAGCGCAGCGTCATCAGCTTACTGTAATCGAAGATGCGGCGCAGGCTATTGGTGCAGAGTATCATGGACGTCGAGCCAGCTCCATTGGCCACTGTGGATGTTTAAGCTTCTTTCCTTCCAAGAATCTGGGAGGGTTTGGAGATGGAGGGATGGTGACCACAAATGACTCTGCGCTAGCCAATCAGATAAGACTCCTCCGGAATCATGGGTATCAGCCCAAATATTATAATAAAGTGGTGGGAGCAAATTTTCGTCTGGATGCGCTCCAGGCCACTGTGTTACGAGTAAAACTCCGTTATCTAGATGGCTGGACCGCTGCCCGTCAACGGAACGCCGAACTGTATCGACGTCTGTTTCAGGAGGCGGGTATTGTGCTCGATCCTGAAGATACCGAAGCATTAAATGCTGGGCGAGGTATTTTTCTCCCGCAGGATGCTGGATATGGGCGACACATTTACAACCAGTTCGTGATACGGAGTGGGAAACGGGATGCCCTGATGGCGCATCTCAAAGCGCACCAGATCGGGTGTGAGATTTATTATCCTCTACCACTTCATTTGCAGGAATGTTTTACTGATTTAGGTTATCAGAAAGGAGACTTTCCAGGTAGTGAGCTTGCTGCGGACCAGACCCTGGCCCTGCCCATATATCCAGAACTAACTCGAGACATGATTGCCAGCGTAGTAGAAGCTATTAGGGCCTTCTGCCAGGGATAAACCCGTTTCCGATGACTTAGTACAGCTCGTCACAAAAAAGTATCCAAAATGGTTCAATCTTGAGCTAAAGGTAGGGTGGGCTCTGCCCACCAACACAGCCAGGGGTATTCTTGGTGGGCACAGCCCACCCTACATTTTTATGGCGGTGAAGAGTGCAAGAAATTTAGTCATAGTTACTTAAAAGAAAGGATGAGTAAAACCTTTTCCCTTCCCTCCTTTGGAGGGAAGGTTAGGATGGAGAAAAGCATGGAGTTACCATTGCCGCATGGCGGTACTTTAAAGGAACTACTCGTTGATGAACAGCGAGCGGCAGAACTCAAGAAGGAAGCAATCTATCTCCCTTCATGGGATCTTACCCCACGTCAAGTATGGGATACCGAACTGCTGCTCAACGGCGCATTTTCACCGCTCGAAGGATTTCTCGGAAAAAGAGATTATGAGTCTGTATGTCACGAGATGCGTTTAGCGAACGGTATACTGTGGCCAATACCGATTATGCTCGATGTTCCCGAAGGGTTTGCTTCGTCACTTCGTGAAGGAGAGCGTATCGCCTTGCGTCATCCCGAAGGAATGGTGCTAGCGATCTTGACCATTACGGATATCTGGAGACCCGATGTCCACGAAGAAGCCAGGTTAGTGTTTGGGACAACCGATGAAGCGCATCCAGGAGTCTTTCATCTGTTGCATCAGACTCATCCTGTCTACATCGGCGGAACCCTGGAAGGAATGGAACCGGTTCCGCATCATACCTATAAACATCTCCGCTATACCCCGGGTGAATTACGAGAGCATTTTAAAAAATTGGGCTGGCAACGGGTGGTCGCCTTCCAGACCCGTAATCCAATGCATCGGGCTCATGTTGAGCTGACCAAACGTGCTGCGGCCCAGGTTCGGGCGAATTTACTCCTCCAACCGGTGGTGGGACGTACCAGACCAGGGGACGTGGATTACTTTGCCCGGGTACGTTGTTACCAGGCTATTCTGAAACATTACCCTGCCCAGACTACTCTGTTGAGTCTGTTGCCCCTGGCCATGCGGATGGGAGGCCCTCGCGAAGCAGTCTGGCATGCGATTATCCGAAAAAATTATGGGTGTAGCCATTTTATCGTCGGACGAGACCATGCTGGACCAGGCAAAGATAGTCAGGGCAATCCTTTTTACGAACCTTATGCTGCCCAGCAACTGGTGAGCAAGTATGCGGAGGAAATCGGGGTCCAGATTGTGCCTTTCGAAGAGATGGTCTATGTGGAAGATCTCGCCCAGTATTTTCCCCAATCCGAAGTACCGAAGGGGGCTCGAGTGCTGAATCTCTCCGGAACAGAGCTCCGTCGACGCCTGCAAACTGGGTTGGAGATTCCTGAATGGTTCTCCTATCCCGAAGTCATCGCCGAACTGCGCCGATCTTACCCCCCACGTGCCCAGCAGGGATTTACCGTGTTCTTTACCGGACTCTCCGGTGCTGGGAAATCAACCATTGCAAATGTCCTGATGGCCAAACTGATGGAGATGGGGACTCGTCCGGTCACCTTACTCGATGGCGATATTGTGCGCAAGCATCTCTCCAGTGAGTTAGGTTTTTCCAGGGCTCACCGGGATCTCAACATTCGCCGCATCGGGTTTGTGGCCAGTGAGATTACCAAGAATCGCGGGGTGGCTATCTGTGCGCCGATCGCTCCATATCGGGCTACCCGGCGTGAAGTGCGCGAGATGATCAGTCAATATGGTGGCTTCATCGAGGTTTACGTCTCTACTCCGCTGGAAGTCTGTGAGGCTCGGGATCGAAAGGGGCTCTATGCAAAAGCCCGCGCCGGTCTCCTCAAGGAATTTACCGGCATCGATGATCCATATGAAGCTCCAGAACAGCCTGAAGTAGTAGTCGATACCGCCAGGATGAGTGCGGATGCCGCCGCGCAAGAAATTCTCCTGTATTTAGAACGGGAGGGCTATATTGGAGCGAACAATTATTGAAGAGACGAAGACTCTACTTATTATGACTAACTAGTGCTTTGGAAAGTAAGTTACAACTTTCTCCCCTCTCCCTTGAGGGGAGAGGGCCAGGGTGAGGGTGAAAAGAGGGAACAACTCACCATTGTAACCTTGACCAGACCCTAGTGGCCATACAAGAGAGATCCTTGGGATTATCCAAGCCAATGAGGGAATATGGAAATCCTGGGAGTCGAACGGACAACCCTCCGCTGCACTCCGGGAGTCGAACGGACAACCCTCCGCTGCGCTTTGGGAGCGCTAGTCTCTGGCCAGCAGCGGGCGGGACGCTAGCGCCCCCAGAGGAGGCTTTACCAAGAATGTCTCCGGAGAGAATGTAAGGTAGGCTCAGCCCACCGAACACCGATTTAGTAAGCAGAGTACCCATGGCTAAACGAGCACTGATCACCGGCATAACCGGGCAAGATGGGTCGTATTTAACCGAGTTCTTGCTCGCCAAAGAGTACGAAGTGCATGGACTGATCCGGCGGGCCAGCACATTTAATACCGATCGAGTCGATCATCTCTACCGCGATCCACATGACCCATCCGCACGGCTCTTTCTCCACTATGGAGATCTGTCGGATGGCACTGGTCTACGACGTATCTTCGAGAAGGTGCAACCGGACGAGGTCTATAATTTGGGTGCCCAATCCCATGTCAAGGTATCCTTTGAACAACCAGAATATACCGCCGACGTTGTGGCGGTGGGCACTCTCCGTCTCCTGGAGGTCCTTCGGGATTATTGTGCCCGGTCCAGCAAGGGGGTCCGCTTTTATCAAGCCGGGTCTTCAGAAATGTATGGGGCTGCTCCTCCCCCGCAAAACGAGCAGACCCCATTTTACCCACGGAGTCCCTATGCGGTAAGCAAAGTGGCTGCGCATTATTATGCGGTGAACTATCGAGAAGCGTACGACCTGTTTATCTGTAATGGCATTCTCTTCAATCATGAATCGCCACGTCGTGGGGAGACGTTTGTCACTCGTAAAATCACCCGAGCACTTGGCCGGATCAAATTAGGGTTACAAGAAAAACTCTATCTGGGGAATCTGGATGCCCGGCGGGATTGGGGCTATGCGGGAGACTATGTGGAAGCCATGTGGCTTATGCTCCAGCAGGAGGAACCAGGGGATTATGTCGTCGCGACCGGGGAGGCGCACTCGGTACAGGAGTTTTTAGAAGAGGCCGCACGCATTTTAAAGCTGGATTGGAAGAAATATGTGGAGATAGATCCACGCTATTTCCGTCCGACCGAGGTCGATTATCTGTTGGGGGATGCCACCAGGGCGTATGAAAAACTGGGATGGCGTCCCAGGGTGACCTTTCCACAATTGGTGCAGATGATGGTAGAGCATGATCTGGAGTTAGCGCATCAGGAACGCACTTTGAAAGAAGCTGGACACGATATTGCCCTGCGCGGTATCGCTAATGAATAAGAGAACCCAACCATTTCCTCCCCCCATCCCAACCTTCCTCCCTGGTGGGGAAGGAGCAGGTGGCCACCCCTCTCCCCTTGAGGGTTCAGGGACGAATAGGGAGGTTCGGTGGTACCACTCTGTTCCCATTCCCAAGTAAGGGAAATCATCATTTTCCTCTCCCTTGGGGGAGAGGATCAAGGTGAGGGGGAGGATTCAGGTGGGGGGAAAAATGATTAGCCGTCAGCGGTCAGCCGTCAACGATGTAAGCGCTCAGCTAAAAGAGGAAAACTGACCGCTAAGAGCGGACAGCCATGATGAACAGAGAAAGTAAAATCTATATTGCCGGACACCGGGGGCTGGTCGGTTCCGCGATCCTGAGAAAACTTCAGATAGAGGGGTATACCAACCTGATCACGCGTACCCGTGCTGAACTCGATTTGACCGATCAAGCAGCGGTACGCGAGTTCTTCGCTGCTGAGCAACCGGAGTACGTCTTTCTGGCTGCGGCAAAGGTAGGGGGTATTCTGGCCAACCAGAGTTATCCCGCTGAATTTATTCGGGATAATCTACTCATTCAGAATAACGTCATTGATGCTGCCTATCACTATGGGGTAAAAAAACTCCTGTTTTTAGGCTCCTCCTGTATCTATCCGAAGTTAGCCCCTCAACCGATGAAGGAGGAGTATCTCTTGACCGGTCCACTGGAACCGACCAACGAGTGGTATGCCATCGCCAAAATCGCCGGGATCAAAATGTGTCAGGCCTACCGTCGTCAGTATGGGTTTTCGGCTATCAGCCTGATGCCGACGAATCTTTATGGACCTGGAGACAACTTTGATCTGCAGACCTCCCATGTGCTCGCCGCCCTCCTGCGCAAGTTTCATGAAGCCAAAGTCGCCAAGGCGCCATCGGTGGTGGTATGGGGGACCGGCACCCCACGTCGGGAATTCCTCCATGTAGATGATCTGGCCGATGCAACGCTGTTTCTCATGCACCAATATGATGCTGAAGAGATCATCAACGTGGGGGTAGGAACCGATCTGAGTATCCGCGAGCTGGCCGAGCTGATTGGTGAGATCGTGGGATACTCGGGCTCGATCACCTATGACCTTTCCAAGCCCGATGGTACTCCCCGAAAGCTCCTGGATGTGACCAAGCTGCAATCCTTAGGCTGGAAGCCGAAGATTGGGTTGCGTGAAGGGATTACGCACACCTATCAGTGGTATCAGGAGCAGGTGGAAAAAGAACAGCCGATATGCTAAACTCTTTCCATCACTGGTGAAGAATATTCTTCGATACGATGAGAGCAGATCGAGGGGAGACATTGGTGTGCCTGACCTGGCGCTGGAAGTGGTTTCTCCCTCCACCAAGAAGATCGATCGGGTGGAGAAATTTGTAGAATATGCGAAGGCCGGGGTGAGCGAATACTGAATCGTGGATCCATCGGAAGGCACTATTGAAGTATTATGTATTAAGAGAAGGGGTCTATTTTCTTTTGGGCCAGTATGCACATGGTCAAACTGTTACTTCCAAAATACTTGCTGGCTTTACAGTCCCGGTCAGTGATATTATTCTGTAGAGGATTATCTGGCGATGTCTATGCGGCTGCCTTGGCTCGAGAGGAGACGGTGGAGCTTCTTTAGCGAGAGAAGGCAGAGAGAAGGGGCAGGGGAAAGACGAGGTCCAATTGACCCGCTATTCTATACATTATACAGTACTGCCTATGAGTAAGGAGCTAGGATGATACGTTCCTCTCAGGATATTGGTACGTTGATTGCCCGTTCTCCATCTACTATCATGCCAACTGTGAGGACGTAGAAGCAGATTTGACGAGAGAAGAAAGCGAAGGCGAAGAGCTAGAACGACAATACTTACAGGCCCAGAGATAAAGTGTGGCCACCATGCGCCTCTACATAGATGAAGATTCTATGGATTGAGCATGAGTACGGGCATTGCGTGCAAGAGGTGTGGATGTGACGACAGCACTTAAGGAGAATTATGCATCCCTTGCTAAGAGAGAAGTACCGGACATATGACCAGAGAGGTTCTATGATGGAAAGGGCAATCCAGACTCAAAGACCAAGGAATGCCCGAGGTGAGCCTGCACCGCAGCAGATGACTTATGAGGAATTTCTGGCGTGGTGCGATGAAGATACGTGGGCCGAGTGGGTCCAGGGAGAGGTCGTCATGGTGTCACCGGCTTCACGAAGGCATCAACAGCTCGCAGGCTTTCTGGCCAGAGTGCTCGGAATTTTTGTGGAAATGAGGGAGTATGGACTCGTGCTGAGCGCACCGTTCCAGATGAAGACGGGACCAGATCTCCCTGGCCGAGAGCCGGATCTCCTCGTTCTGGCCAAAGAGCATCTGGATCGTTTGCACGATACCTCTCTGGAAGGTCCAGCAGATATGGTGGTGGAGATTGTCTCACCGGAGAGCCGGGTACGGGATCGCGGGGAGAAATTTTATGAATACGAGGCTGGAGGGGTAGCAGAGTACTGGCTTATTGACCCGGAGCGCCAGCAGGCAGAGTTTTACCAGCGAAGTGGAGATGGGCTCTATTCCCCGGTGCTCCCGGATGCAGAGGGGAAATATCATTCCCAGGTGCTGCCCGGGTTCTGGCTCCGAGTGACCTGGCTGTGGCAAGATCCTCTTCCGAAGGGGATGGAGGTGCTGCGGGAAATGGGCGTGGTCTAAAGCGAAGACTGTGGGCACGGGATGGAGACCTATTTTGGAGCCGGATTAGCTACCCATGTTGGCTAATCAACACGTTACGCGTCCTTCCCTGAACGGGCGAGAGTGCGGGAGATCCCGGGACAAATGGTGCCTGCCCACTTAGAAGATGTTGTTGCACAGCATTCGTGGTTCAATTCGAGGTAAAAGTTGGTGATGCATGGTAAAGAAGTAATAAGGTATGATTGTACCCATGGTTATGCACACAAAGACTGCTACAATATTAAAGGAAAGTGCAGGAAAATAAATCTTTACCTTGATTATGAAGAGGCTTTAACTTTTGCAGATGATGACATCAACGAAAATTGGGGAATTTATGAGGAAGAATTTAACCATTGGGCAAGAGAAGCGGAAAAGAGTGTCGCTGAAAAAGATAATCCAGTAGCGTATGTTACGATTACAGAGATGAAACCAGTTCGTTCCCGCATAGAGAAATTACATCTCGAATTGGTTGGTTGAAAATCTTTAAATCAGAATGAGGATATTGACAACCGCTTTGTTTATGCGGCTGCCTTGGCCCGAGAAGAGACGGGGGAGTTTCCTTGCTTGAGGAGAGTGAAGCTGGTAGGGGAAAGGCATGATTTCGAGCTTCACTTACAGACCAGATTCGTGGCTTCAATGTCAATATGTTTCAGTATCGCGGAAACGTGGCAAAAACGGCAGTAGGAGGTGGCCTTTGTGAGCAAACTGACTGATGGAGGCAGGATATGAGTGAAAAGGCTCTTTCACCTTTTCAAAGGGCTATTGACGTTGTTGAAGCGCTGCCGCCAGAGGATCAGGAGATACTGATTGATTTGATCCGCCATCGTTTGATTGAGCGTCGGCGCGCTGAGATCGCCCGCCATGCGGTGGAGACCTTGCAAGCCGTGCGGGAAGGTCGAGCACAAGTTGGCACCGTTGAGGATCTTCGGCGCGATTTGCTGGCCGAGTCTGAACAATGAGGAGATTGGCTTGGGGTGGCAGCTTTCACCGTTCTTTTAAGCGGCGAACCCAGAAGAACCCCCGGCTTCGACAACACATAATAGATCTCAAACTACTGGAAGAACTCGATCCATAGACCATACAATAAGACAGAAGTCGTGGAAAAATCTGAGGTACCACAAGGTGGAAGGACTTGCCCCCATTCTTCGACACTGGAGACCGGACATGCCTGGGGCCGTTACCTATAGACCGGAGCAACTGGCACAGAGCGCCCGCGAACTTGGCCTGCAGATGGTCATATTGTTCGGGTCGCGCGCCACCAGACGTGCGCTCCACCCGGAAAGCGACCTGGACATTGCCGTACTGGACCGCCAGGGGTCCACACAAGCCCGGTGGGTGGAGGTCTCCATGGCCCTGTCTGAGGTCTTCCGGTCCTACGATCTGGACCTCGTGTTCTTAGACACCGTTGACGCCCTGTTCCGTCTCGAAATCATGCGTCGAGGCATCTTGCTGTATGGAGACCGTGACACCTGGGACACCTACCGGGTTTTTGCCTACCGGGATTTCGTGGATACCGAGGACCTGCGCCGACTGGAAGATATCCTGTTTCGCAAGAAAATGGTGGTCATTCGCCGCTGCCTGCATGGTCAATAAACCCCTGGTCCGCAGAAAACTCCATCTCATTGCCGAAGAACTCGGGCGACTTTTACACTTTCGCGATATCTCTTTGGAAGTATTAATGCAGGACTTCATCCGCCGGGCGGCAGTGGAGCGATTCTTGGAACGCATTATCCACCGGGCCATAGATATCAACACCCATCTGATCGCTGAGCTGGCAACCGGTGCAGAAGAAAAGATCGCGCGCCTGTCCTATCGGGACACATTTCTCCAGTTGGCCGAACTGGGGGTCTATCCCCGGAAATTTGCCGAGTCGATCGCCCGGAGTGTAGGTCTGCGGAATATCCTTGTCCACGAATACAACATGGTGGACGTTGCGCAAGTGCACGCATCAATAGGGGCATGCTTACAGGATTATGAACGCTATGTGCAATACGTCGAGTCCTTCATCAATCAACTACCGGACCCAGACGCCCACTAAAAGCAAATGTTTCTTTATCCTTCTGGTATAGTATAAACAGAAATGACTATTCCATTTACTGAGTACAGCTCGTCATAAAAGAGTATCCAAAATCGTTCAATCTTTAGCTAGAGGTAGGGTGGGCTCAGCTCACCAACATAGCTGGTTCTTCTCGGTGGGCTCAGCCCACCCTACAGGCTACTGACGCTTCCGGGCAGGAGAAATGGGGGATGAAGTGGATTTTATAGAGTAGAGTGTTTTTTATGAAATGGATAAGTCTGTGGAGGAACGGCTTGAGATACTCCAGAGAGAAACAGCTTAATGGATCCCCTAGATTACTTTAGCGAAATCAAGACCAAAATAATGACTTTACTTCCCTCACCATGTTCACATAGGTGAAGAGGCACGAGTTGAGCCAGGTAAGCTACTAAGTAGCATAGAATTGATTAATGTTATTGAACAGGAGCTTGGTAGATAAAAAGAGTTTCTTGTACTGGGGAAATAGCAGAATTATATCCCCTTCCCCTCCACCAAAAAGATCAAAAGGAACCGTAACAGAAAGAAATCAGCAGTGCGTGCCCTCACGTTTTGGAAGATGATGACCGCGGATCAGACCAATCTCCTTGACCAGATCATAGCGCTTCTCACCAGACACGAGATTCGGTATGTTACGCGTCCTTCCCTGAACGGGCGAGAGTGCGGGAGATCCTGGGACAAATGGTGCCGGTTGCCAGCTTAGAAGATGTGCTGCACAGTAAAATTTGGGCGGTCCAAGATCCTGCTAGACGTGTCAGTAAGCGTCAAAAGGATTTGGCTGATATTGCCCGATTGCTAGAAGCTTACCCGGCCTTGCATCCTCAAGTGCCCGCCGATATTCTAGCCCGGCTGGTATAAAGGAAAAAGAGAAAATGTCACAGACTATTTCTTTAGAAGTGGAATTGCCTGAAGAGAAATTGATTGAGGCTTTTCGGCGATTGCCTGCAAAGCAACGCCTCGAACTACTGAAGAAATTGCAGGCCTTAGCCGAGCGAGAGCTGCGATCTGTGCCCGCCAACACGCTCTATGCACTGACAGGGATCGTCTCTTTAGGAGGCGATGCTCTCGCAGACACTGAGGTGATCTACGATGACCATGGCTGTCATTGACGCGAATGTTCTCGTAGGGTTATTGGATGATCGCGACAAATGGCATGGCGCCGCGGTAGACATTTAAAGCCGTAAGCCCATGAAGATAGGCAAAGAAGAGGAGAGGCAGAATGGGGAGAAGAGAACAACTCATTAAGGAGCTAGAGAGTCTCCCAGAAGAACTCTTGGAAGGGGTGAGTGATTTCGTCGCCTTCCTACGGAAGCAGAGAGAGTCTCGAGGCAAGAGAGAAGTGTCATGGGGGGATTTCTCGCTGAGTACAGGGGCCTTCGACTTCTGGACCGATCCAGAAGAGGTGGATTACTCCCTGAATGCCAGGGTCGTTCGGTGACTGGTTGATCTGCGCGATTACCTCCCAGCTCAGGCACGAGATCAAAGACTGGGATGAGAAGATCGACAGGACAGATAACGATTTCAAGGGGTCGGGATTAAAGGTGCCGTCCTTGATCAGGATTGGCAAGTTGGCCACTGTAGAGGAAGAAATGCTTGAAGGTATGCTAGGCAAGATCTCCTCGGAACGCTTGAAGAGGATCTTGAAAAGGCTAAGGGACCATTTGGATCAGGAGGCTACTGGTCAAGAATAATCGGCCCAAGGTGGCTATTATTGATGAGTCCTCTCGAACTCCCGCCAGTGGAGAGGGCAATCCAATGCAGAAGCGAGGAAGGAAATGAGGCACCATTGCGCAGAGAAAGAACCTGGTGGAAGCAGAGGTGAGGCGTATTGTAGCCGTTTTGGGGTCGTCTTGTATCTATCCACAATTGGCTCCTCAGTCGGGGAAAAATCTGAGGCACCAAAAGGGGGAAGGACTTGCCCCCGACTCCCCGACATCGGAGACCGGACATGCCTGTGACCAGCACCTGTAGACCGGAGCAACTGGCCTAGGCAGGAGCTTGACAGGCGGGAAGGGTAGGGTATAATGAGGCTGAAGGTTGGAAGGTGGAGGTTGTTCAATACAGCAGGAGACAGGTCAAGATGTCAGCGTTCGAAGCTCCGACGAAGAAGCTAACCTACGAAGAATTCCTCGAGTGGTGTGATGAGGACACCTGGGCCGAGTGGGTGGATGGGGAGGTCATCGTGCTGACACCGGCATCAAGGAGGCATCAAGAGTTAGCCGACTTTCTCACACAGGTTCTGGGCATCTTTGTGAAGCAGCAGGGGCTTGGAGTGACGTTGAGCGCGCCGTTCCAGATGAAAACGGGCCCCAAACTACCGGGTCGCGAGCCGGATCTGCTGTTTGTGGCCAGGGAGCACCTGGATCGCCTTCGGGAGACCTATCTCGACGGTCCGGCTGACCTGGTGATCGAGATCGTCTCCCCGGAGAGCCGCCTTCGCGATCGTGGCGAGAAGTTCGCCGAGTACGAGATGGGTGGCGTGCGAGAGTACTGGCTCATTGATGGGGAAGAGAAGAGGGCGGATTTCTATGTGCTCCAAGAGGGGCGGTATGAGCGTCATAAAGCTGACAAGCAGGGGATCTACCGCTCCCAAGTCGTTCCTGGCTTCTGGCTAAAGGTGGATTGGCTCTGGCAAGAGCCCCTGCCACCGGTACTGGACGTGCTGCGTGCGCTGGAATTGATTTGATGCAGAGGTGAAGATCTAGGGTGAGCGATTACTGGAAGGTCTCCTCGAAGTGATCCTGGACCAACAGCGGGCCGGGGAAGCCTGGTAGCTTCTGTCCAAGACCGAGGAGCACGAGTTTTCCATCTCTGATTTCTCCCTCCACTCCATCGGGCTTCTGTTGTTTCGTCGCAACCAGCACGATGCTTTCCGAAGGTTCTTAGCCGACATGCTTCTCAATGCTGGGATCGAAATGGTCGCCCTGCTCGTCGAAGAGATGGAAGCCATTGTTCAGGCCGCCCAGCAGTTCAACTTCAACTTGAAGTGCGCCCCTAAATTTGGACAGAGGTGTTAAACAAGTATGATGGTCCCAGAGAGGAGCGCACCGATGAAACAACGCCGGACCTTTTCTCCGGAATTCAAGGCGCAAGTCGTCTTGGAGGTGCTCAGCGGTACCAAGACTCAGGTGGAAGCTTGCCGGGAATACCAACTCAAGCCGGAGCTGCTCTCCAAGTTGAAGGCCCACTTGGTGCAGAATGCCGCCAACCTCACGGCCCGGGGACATGAGGTGGCGGGGGCGGACACCTTCTCCTTCCCGAAGCGTAGCGGAGGGTTGTCCATTTGTCGCCCCCTTGGTGGGGGAAGGTCGGGATGGGGGGATATAAGTACAGAGCGCCATCCCGGGTCAATTCACCAGCAGGTGCTGGTGACCGGAGAAGAGCTCAATGCAGGAGATCTCCAGCATTGCACTCCAGGCACTGGCTATAGAGGCTGGCAGATCGATGAGTAGCAGGGGAGTGTAAAGAAAATCTTGATGAGAAAGGGGGGAGGAAGGCTGAAAGAGAGGGACCACCATGGGGAAGGATCATAATCAGAGTGTTGACGGTAAAGTAGAACTTGGGCGACATTTTAGACGATGAAAAAGGAGGGAAGGATGCGTATCTTCATCGCAGGCATGGATGGGTATTTAGGCTGGTCCTTGGCTCAGCATCTGACATTGCGTGGCCATGAGGTCGGGGGAGCAGATATCTTCTTCCGCCGGCACTGGGTTGAGGAGATGGGGAGCCATAGTGCCACTCCCATCAGACCTATGCCAGAGCGACTCCAGGGTTTTCGAGAAGTGCACGGGAAAGAGATCCGGTTTTGGGAAGGGGATCTGCGGGAATATGGGTTTGTCGAGCAGATCTTTCGTGACTTCCAGCCAGAGGGGATTGTGCATTTTGGGGAATGTCCCTCCGCTCCGTATTCGATGATAGATGTACAGCATGCCGTTTTTGTCCAGACCAATAATATCACCACTACTTTCAATTTACTCTTTGCCATGCGTGATATTCGTCCCCAGGCGCACCTGGTCAAGCTGGGAACCATGGGAGAATATGGGACTCCCAACGTCGATATTCCCGAAGGCTTCTTTGACATCGAATTTCGTGGGCGCCAGGACCGGTTACCCTTTCCCCGGCAGGCAGGCTCCTGGTATCACTGGTCCAAGGTGCATGGGTCTAATAATATCATGTTTGCCTGCAGGATCTGGAATTTACGGGCAACCGATATTATGCAAGGAGTCGTCTTTGGGACCCGGTTTGATGGGGAAGAGAGAGACGAACGCCTGCTCACACGGCTGGATTTTGATCAATCCTTTGGCACTGCCATCAATCGCTTCTGTTGTCAGGCCGTGATCGATCATCCTCTCACCCCTTTTGGAAAAGGACATCAAAAACGCGGCTTCTTGCCTCTCCGGGATTCTATGCAGTGTTTAACCCTTGCGCTGGAACATCCAGCCAAAGAGGGAGAGTACCGGGTGTTTAATCAATTCGAAGAGGTATACGATGTGACTGAATTAGCGCTGAAAGTGCAGAAAGTAGCCGGAGAGCTGGGCAAAGAGGTCAAAATCCACAATCTGGAAAATCCTCGAAAAGAGCTGGAAGAGCACTATTACAAACCAGATCACCAGCATCTCTTTGATCTGGGCTACAAACCGACCCATGACGTAGAAGCCGAAATGAAGATCATGTTGCAAGACCTGATGAAATATCGAGAGCGCATCGAAGCCAAACGGGAAGCTCTGATCCCGGATGTACGGTGGGATGGCACTCGCAAAAAAGTCCAGTTTCTCGAGAGCAAACAGGCTACAGTGATCCGATAAAACTAACCACGAAGAGCAACCATTCATTTCCTCCCCCTTGGCTTTCAGGGGTGGACATCTTCTCTTTCCCGGAGCGAAGCGGAGGGTCGTCCATTTGCCTCCCCCCAGTGGGGGAAGAAGTGCTTTCTACTCCACCTTGCTCCTCCCCCTTGAGAGTGAGGATTCATTCCCTTGCTCCTCCCCCTTGAGAGTGAGGATTCATTCCCTTGCTCCTCCCCCTTGAGAGCGAGGATTCATTCCCTTGCCTCTCCTCCTGGAGGGGGAGGATTCATTCCCTTGCCTCTCCTCCTGGAGGGGGAGGATTCATTCCCTTGCCTCTCCTCCCCCTTGAGGGGGAGGATCAAGGTGGGGGTGTAGAAACCCTTCATCAGAAAAGAAAAGGTAATACAAAATGCGCTGGCTCATTACTGGTGGGTGTGGATTTATTGGCACGAGTCTTGTAAAGTATCTTCTTGCCGAAGGAGGGCATACGCTACGGATAGTCGATAGTTTAGCAGCAGGAGATGGACGAGAGAATCTGCGTTCCGTATGCTCATTTTTAGAAAAATCAGCCACAGAATTAGACTCCTCCCTTCCCTCGACCGGAGAATTATCTCTGGTCGAGCTGATTGTTGGCGATATCCTCGATGAACAGTTAGCCCTGAGCGCAGCTCGGGGTATGGATGTGATTGTACATCTGGCCGCAAACACTGGTGTGGGGCCATCCGTAGAAAATCCACGGTTGGATTGTGTAACCAATGTTATCGGCACCCTGAACTATTTGGAAGCAGCACGGCATAATCGGGTGAGGCGCTTTATTTTTGCGTCGAGTGGTGCACCGATTGGCGAATGTGACCCTCCGATACACGAAGAGAAAGCCCCCCATCCAGTCTCTCCGTATGGGGCGAGTAAATTGGCTGGAGAAGGGTATTGTTCTGCTTATTTCCGAACCTTTGGAGTAGAAACGGTAACTTTACGATTTGGGAATGTGTATGGGCCTGGTTCTGGCCATAAAAACAGCGTCATAGCCAAGTTTATACGACAGGCAATACGTGGAGAGACTCTGGAAATTTATGGCGATGGGAAACAGACTCGAGATTTTATCTATATTGACGATCTGATACGAGCAATCTACCTTGCCGCAACAGTAGAAGGAATTGGAGGAGAAATCTTTCAGATTGCCACGAATGCCGAAACTACGGTGAGTGAAGTAGTAGATAAGCTGCTTCCTGTTTTAGCTGAGGCCGGTATGAAAGAGATAAAAGTGCGCCATACCTCACCCCGTTTGGGAGACGTGAGACGAAACTTCTCCGATACATCCAAGGCTAAACGGATGCTTGGGTGGGAGACGAAAGTAACACTTATGGATGGCTTGAGACATACTTTAAAATGGTTTACTGAACAACGAAGAGATTAGTACGAAGTCCATGAGCAGTCTGCTTCCAGGCTACCCCAGTGAGGCGGTCTTTGCGAAATGGGTCGTAGAGCATGGCCGGCCACTCAACGGCCACAGCACACCCCTGGGATCAACCATCGGTTGGAGCAACTTGCCTGCTGCGAAGAGCAGCAGGAAGGCGGCACTGCCGCAGACGATTTTCTGGTGGCTTTTGCGCGGGAAATCCAAGATATTCACGGTGATTCTCCTGTCCGAAAGGGGAGTGCTCTTTAGACTTCGTTGCGCATAAAGATAACCTCAAAAACCCCTCAGGACAAAGGGAATCTTCTTTGGGGTCGCTCAACCCTTTTCCCATAATACATTCACTTAAAATGCGTAACCCCTGTTTCCTTAGTTAGAATCGACCCTAAATACCCTATTATTGCAATTATTGCAGCACTTTTGGAAAAATGCGTTACACCTGTGTAAAAAAAATAATAGAAGATTTTTCTATAATTATCGTTCTCTTTGGGAGATCTCTGCTCTTTTTTATACTTGTAGTTTTATGGAATTTGATACAGCAGACTAATAGGATTCCAAGCGGTAATACAAGCTTTATTGCAGATCTAAAGAGTTTTATGCGAAATAAAGGTGCTGACCCCTTCTCTCGTCAGTTCGTTGCTTTCGTTGGATCCACTATTAATAATAGTTCTCTCCCTAGTTGTCTTTCCTTAGAGAAATTTTCATCCATACAGGCAACAGTAGATTCTTTTCCAAGTAATAGCCAAGGATGTATTGTGCTTTCAAGAAGAAACTATCATGTGCCCAAGACAGTGCTTATTGATAATAACCGGAGTCTTTCCTTCATCGGAGTCGCCCCAGAAGCTTCTATCTTTACCCTAGCTGTTGTGAGTAACAATTCTTATCTTTTTGAGGTACGAAGTGGAGCTCGAGTGAGCTTTTACAATATTGGGTTTGAGGGGCAAAGGGCTTCACAAAAATTTGCAACAAGTGCGATTCTTTACCATGGTTCTGCAGGTAATGAAGTAGGAGGTCTAATACAGAATGCGCGATTTACTAATTGGCGACAGAATGGAGCTATTGAAATTGGCAATTATGTCGACGGATTGACTGTACGAGATAGTACATTCGAAAATGCTTATTACTCGTTATATATCAATAATCGTACGGATATTCGACATGTAATTTTTGAAAATAATCGACACTTACCAGGCAATGGTTCGCAAAATATCCCTTACCAAATCAATATCAATGCCAACACAGAAGATATTCACATAGTTCGTAATTATATTAAGACTTGGTCAACCCCCAACGCTGGAGCTATCTCAATCTCTCAGACCTCGAACATTACCATAAATAATAATACACTCATTAATACTACAGATACTGCACCATCCCAAGCTATTCATGTAGAGTCTCGTGGCAATAATGCTCATACAATCAAAATTATCGATAACATAATAAAGTTAGATAGTACATTAGGAATCGAGGGGATCTCTGTTATTGGCGGCTATCATGTTACTATACATGGAAACCTTATACAAGGAGCTCAAGAAGGTATTGCTTTACTAGGCCAAAATAATCCAGAAAATTTTATTGATTTTGTCTCAATCATTGGAAACCATGTATGGAATGCGGCAGGGAATGGAATTCGTCTAATCGCGAATAGCACAGCAAATGCTCCTCGTCGTATAGTTATTCAAGGGAATATGATAGAAGGGAATGGGAGCAATGGCATTCGAATTACATGGGGTGGTGTGTTAGGTAAACCAGCCGATATTATTGTATCTGAGAATATCATTGCTAAGAATGGTAGTGATGGAATTTTTGTAGGACGCGTTAATGGTGCGGTGATTATCACTGACAATATTCTTCGAAATAATAGGGGTTCAGGGATTAAAATATTCAACTTGGATCGTGCAATCGTTCAGGGCAATATTTCGTATGACGATCAAATACCGAAAACCCAAACCTATTTTCTTTCTACATCCGGTAAGATTGCTAATCTTCTGATTATGGGTAATATTGCGAAAATCTCTGACCATTTGACTGGATCACTGAATCTTACAGCATCAGTCCTACATCAGTACCTCTTTAATAATCTCATGCAAGATTGATGTCATCCTACATTTCCTGATGATACTACATCAAGTGTTCAAGATAGTAGAACCCATTTCAAAAATCCTTTGAGATGAGATAGACTCTTGTCAGTCCTATGAGAAAGGAAGCTGACGAGAGTGCGTGACCTACCCGATACCCACTGGGAGGTGATCCGCCCGTTGCTGCCGCCCCCGAAGAACTGGGGACAGCCACGGGCCGATGACCGCAGAACCCTCAATGGGAGTGTGTATATGCTCCGCACCGGCTGTCGATGGGGAGATCTATCCCGCCGATCCGGCAGCCCGGTCACCTGCTGGCGGCGGTTGCGCCAGTGGCAAGAGGCCGGGGTCTGGGAACGGATCTGGCGCACCTTATTGGCTCCCCTGGAGGCGCAGGGGAAACGGGAGTGGGCCCGAGCCTGTTGGGCTGGGACCTTCCTCCCGGCCAAACAGGGGGCGAAGCGGTAGGCGTGACCACGCGCGGAAAAGGGAGCAAGCTGATGCTGGTGACGGATGGCCACGGGGTACCCAGCGGGGGGCACGTGCCCAGGGCCCAGCCAGCGGCAATCCGGCTGGCGGCGGCGACGCTGGCCACGGTGCGCGTGCCGCGTCCCCGAGGACGGCCCCGGAGTCGTCCGCGGGTGGCGGCCGACAAGGGGTCTAACCGCGAGGCCTGCCGGCAGGACCTGCACCAACGGGGGATGCGGGCTTGCATACCCCGACGATGCGAGCATTGTCGACGGGGACGGCCTTCGGATCTGGCCCCGTCTCGTCTGCGCGGGATCATCGAGCGCACGATCAGGTGGCTGGGGCATTTCCGGCGGCTGGTGGTGCGGTATGAGCGGTTGGTCCATCTGTAGTGGGCCTTTCTGGTACTGGCGTTTCTCGTGATCGGTGTAGAGAGAATTTTGAAATGACTTCTAGTCCACTCAGTGGTCTTTCAAATAAGTCTTTAAGTTTTGATCTTCCTGCAAGACGAATATGCTTTTTTGATCACGTATGTCACTCACGGTCAAAAAATGCGCGATGTATTACCCGTGCACGGACCTTGCTCTTGTCTCATGACGGCAAGGGGGATCAAGAAATCGCAAACATCCTTGTTTGGACCGACGGATTGCGGATGTTGAGACGCTGAGCCAAGAAGTGCAGGCTTGGACTATCCGACGCCATATCAACCGAACCACGGTCAACTGGCAGTTTTCACAGACGAATGCCCGGTTCAAACTCGAGCGGCATTATCAGAATGTCAAAAAACTTATTTGAAAGACCTCTCAGTCGTTCCCGTATCTGTCTCAAGTTAGTGGAAAGTGATCATGGACCACATGACGTAGTACCTGCACCTATGGACGGGATACGTGAGAACCGATCAAAGAAGGGAGCCCCCTGTAATTTAATTAAAAAATCCCTGTAATTTAATTAAAAAGTCCCTGTAATTTAATTAAAAAATCCCTGTAATTTAATTAAATACCCCTACCCAAAAACCCTTATTTTAAGCCACTTTACGAATTTTTTTTTGCTCCTTATTACTTTAATTACTTATCTATTACGTTTATTACAGACCTCCACTTCGTTTCGGTCTAAGACGGCGTTTTTATTGTCTCATTTTAGGAGAAAAACCCTCGCCTTTAGATGATCACTTCAGGTATACTACGGGACATGGAATATTATCAGACCACCAGCCATACCCATTTCGATATGAAGTTACCCTTTGTCTGGATCACCAAGTATCGCAAACCGATCCGCTATGGAGGAGCCGTCGCCCATTGCTTACAGGAGGTGATCTAAGAGAGCTATCGAGCCAATGGGGTGCAAATTCTCAAAGGGCACCTCTCCACAGATTATGTGCATCTGTTCATCTCCGTGCCACTGCATCTCTCAGCCAGTCAACGCATGCCTTGGATCACAGGGAAAATCTCAAGAGTTTCTAGACCTCCGCAAGCAATATGGTGTTTTGAAATTGCCAAGAAGTAAGTTATACTGAACTTTTGCAAAATGGCTTAGGCTGAGTATACTGGAGGGCAAGCCCCCAGAGCTAGAGAAACCAGAGAGGAGGTTACCCTCATGCCGACCATTGGAGACTTTCCGCCCATCGTGAAGGAAGCGTTGGAAGTGTTCGGAGCCGTGTGTCCCCATGAACCGGAACGACGCCACGTTGCTGCATACCTGACGGGGCTGCATCACCTCCATGCTCCCCAGCGGGGGTACGTGGGGGATGTGCAGCGGAATCGGAAGGGGGTGTATGAGGGCAGGGGGCAGAAACTGAGCGAAGTGGCAAAGCAGGTTCCCGCTGAAGCCAACAAGCCGATTCGAGTGGGGGAGAAGACGTACGGGTATTTCACTCGGCGGATGAGGATTCCCGACGTGGATCATCCGGTGCGGGTGGTCCTGTGTTAGAAGGAGCGGGACGCCCAAGAGGCGAGCAAGGCGCTGGTGCGCAACCGGCTGTATGGGGAGGTGCCCCGTATACTGTTGGGGTATCGCCATCGCTGGACAGGCACGGAGACGTTTCAGCGGGACGGGAAGCAGCAGTTGGGACTGGGGGAGTGTCAGGTGCGCAAGGGCGAGGGGCAGACCCGCCACGTCTAGCTCGTCAGCGCAGCGTACAGGCTCCTGATGCGCTCGCTCTACCCGAACCGTCCGCAGGAATGGGTGCGGAGCAAGCTGACGACCATCGGCGAAGCCTGTCGGGCGGTGAAAGCCGAGCCCCTGGGGCAGGTGGTAGACTAGATTGTAGAGAAGCTCACTTATGAGCACTGGTCGGTGCTCCAACTTAAGACAGCCCTTGCCCTGCCCTAACCTCACCGGACGGGGGCGATTTGCAAAAGTTCAGTTATACTAAAAGCTAAAGATACTCTAGCACGTGCTAAAGTGATGAGCAAGAACTTCTCTTCTTTGGAAGGCACCCTATATAACGTGAGTTCGATATAAGAAAACAGTGGAACTCTCTTCATCTTTGGTAGATAGTTTTATTGGGCATAGACGGGCATTTACCATCTACCATGAGAAGGAGTTCCTATGGATATCGGAGCACTTTTTTGTGAGATTGACGAGTTTTGCGTGGACTTTGAGCCGAAATTTAACCAGCACGTGATCCAAGAGACCGGCATCAAGCGGCACAAACCGGCGACGTGGTGTCTGAGTGAAGTCATGACCCTTATTGTGTGGTTTCATGGGTCCGGCTATCGCACCTTCAAGGATTACTACACCAAGGAAGTCACCAAGCATTTGTGCTGGGCCTTCCCCAAGCTGGTGAGCTCTAACCGATTTGTGGAGCTGATGCCCGCAGCAGTGCTGCCCCTGTGCTGTTATCTCCACACGCGGAAAGGAACGTGTAGCGGAATTGCCTTCATAGATTCGATGCCTATTGCTGTTTGTCACAACCGTCGCATTCCCGCGCATAAAGTCTTTGCCACGGTGGCACGACGGGGGAAGAATTCGGTGGACGGGTTCTATGGCTTCAAGCTGCATTTGATTGTCAACGATCAAGGAGCACTCCTCGCTTTTCGACTCACACCAGGCAATGTCGATGATCGACAGCCCGTCCCCCAGATGGTGAAAGGCTTGTTTGGCAAACTCTTTGGTGACAGAGGCTCTATTTCCCAACAGCTCTTTCGGCAACTCTTTACGCAAGGTCTACACCTTGTGACCAAGATCAAAACGAAGATGAAGAACAAGCTCATCGCCCTGTTTGACAAGTTGATGCTCCGGAAGCGTGCGCTGATGGAGACGATCCATGATCAACTCAAGAACATCTCGCAGATTGAACATAGCCGCCATCGGAGTGTGGCCAACTGTTTCGTCAATGTCGTGGCTGCTCTGATCGCTTACACATACCGAGAGAAGAAACCTTCTCTCCGTATTCGAGTCACTGACCATCGACCATTACCAGCAGTTATCCTGTAATGATTCTATGTCGAACTCACGTATATAGAGATGGATTTGTCGTCATGATATGATTTCTTCATGAAACTTATCCATAAACTTGAACGGCGTGAACGAAGTACGAATACGCCGTTAAGGAGCGGATGTCCTCAGGCGTGTACTGGGTGAGGATCACCCTAACCTTCTCAGATAACCTATCGAGCGTGGTTGGCATGTCCTGGGCCACTCGGTCTTTCATATCGCGCCAGAGCCGCTCTGGTGGATTCAGTTCGAGCGCATAGGGGCGGCAAAAATATTAAGCCAATATGGTCGGGGATTCTCAATGACTGAGTGGTGTGCAAGTTCTCCAAGGCGACAATGTGGAGGCTCTCCGAGTAAGCGTGAGAGAACGCATTCAGAACGATCTGAAAGTTTTGAGCATTGAGCGCGGGTAATTCGAGGAAAAACCTTTCACCAGTGGTAGGTTCCACCGCGGCATAGACATAAAAACTTTCAAAACTTACCTGAATGAAGATCACGGGTTGGACCCCTGGCAGGGTAATCTGGCGCAGCTGGATCGGTAAGAGCCCAAAGCGGCTTTCATCCTCGGCAAAGACGCGTACCGGTCGAGGAGCACACGGTTCTTACTTCTGGTAGACCGCGTGCTGGATCATGACTGGCAATTTCTCAACGAACGCGGTGCCTTGGTCAGGGTTTTTTTCGATAGGATGTGCGAGGGACTTTGAGCTTGACCCGCAAGTGATATCGGACAATGGCATGGACTCGGGCATAGGAGAGCCGGATGCTCTATTCCTGTTCCAGATAGGCTTGAATGGCTTTGTAGCTCGGAGCTCCTTCAGTCTGCGCGAGGTACTCGGTGAGGTGCGTGAGCACCTCGGGGCTCAGCTGGGGAGGTTTGCCAGGCGGTTTCCCGATGGTCATTAATGCTGGGAACCCGCCTTGGGCGTAGCGAGCGAGCCAAGTGCCGATACGGCGGCGGTGCACGCCGAGCAGCACGGCCACCGCTAGTCGAGTCCGGGCTTGACCGCTCTTGAGCAAATATAAGGCGTGTAGCCGTTGCTTTTTTCGACTCTCCTGTTCGTGGATCAGCAAGTGTTTGAGCTCTTCGATGCTTTCGTGAATCTCAGGCAATGGCTTTTTCATAGACTCCTTTTAAGTCAAGCGGATAAGAGGGTTGAGAGCACAAAGATTGATTCCACAGAGTCCTATGAAAAATATAGATAACTTTCAACAAGAAACCGGATAAGAATCACGGAATAATCCTTCTACACAACTGCTTAATATCGATGAGAAGAGATTACTGAAGCATTGGCCGGATACGGTCAATATTTGGCCGGATACGGTCAATATTTGGCCGGATACGGTCAGTCTATTTGCAAGAGCATGCGGATAAATCTTTCTTTATATCTTACTATTAAAACCATTTCGAACTTTTTTGAGTTCATTCTTTCGTGACCATCCTCTGACCGGATACGGTCACTACTTGGCCAGATACAGCCAAAACTGACTTCTGACCCCTTTTCCTCATCTCGAAGGAGGATTAGAAGTCATTTCAAAATTCTATCTATGCAGATCATAAGAAAAGCCAGCACTAGAAAGGCCCGATAGACATGCACCAACTGCTCATCCCACACCACCAGACGCCGGAAATGCCCCAGCCACCTGATCGTCCGCTCGATGATCCCGCGCAGACGAGACGGGGTCAGATCGAGGAGCAGTCCCCATCGGCGGGGACTACAAGCCCGCATCCCCTGCTGGCGCACAGACTAGCGGAACGCATCACTGTCATAGCCCTTGTCCGCCACCACCCCGGGACGGCTCTGAGGTCGCCCTCGGGAGCGAAGCACACGCACCTTGGCCATCGGTCACTAGCCTCAGCTTGCTGCCCTTCCCCCCGCGGTCATCCCCACCGCTTCGCCCCCTTTTTTGCCGGGATGAAGGCCCATCAACGAAAGCCTAGGCCCACTCCAGTGTTCCTTGGCCTCCAGGGTGGCTAGGACAGTGCGACAGATCCACTCTCAGATCCCGGCCTCTTGCTACTGGCACAGCCTCCACTAGCAGGTGACGGGGCTACCGTATCAGCGGGGCAGGTCTCCCCACCGACAGCCGGTTTGGATAGTCTCCCTCTGGAGTGTTGATAAGTAATACCAATTTCATAAGGAAATTCCCTCCGAGAGAGGCGGGAAGAAAATGCGAAAGAAGATCCCGGAGATCACAGAAAGTGTAGAGGCCTTCAAAGAGCGATTGAAACAGGAAAAACACGTCAGAAGCAAACGGAGACTCCATATGCTGTATTTCCTGAAGAGCGGCAAAGCCATCACCCACTGAGGTAGCGGCCCTGCTCGCCGTGCATCGGCACACGATCGGCCACTGGCTGGCCTGCTCTGAAACCGCCGGGTGAGAACGGTTACTGGAGATCAAGACGTACCCCAACCGTGCGTATCCTCTCACCGCGCAGATGGTCATGCAATTGAAAGAGCGATGGCAAGCGCCTGTGGGGTCCCGTAGTTATAAAGAGGTGGGAGTCTGGCTGAAACCCTTCCTCCCTTGTATCTTGATTTATATTGGTTTATATATAAGCCATGCTGTAAAGGTGAAAACGGATGCGGCAGACCGGTTCCTCCTGGGTCAGGACAGACCGGAAGAAAGCGCGGGTCGCCGCATCCCAAAATCCTAGAGCCCGTACAGGGGTCTGGGCGACCCCAGCCCGCATCGTGCAAGGACGGGCTCGCACACAGAAGAGAGAAAGATGAATCCGTAACCCCTGTCTAGTGGTATCGACGTCGCCAACGCCCACTTGGACGTGGCCATTCGCCCGCCAGACGAGCGATGGCAACTCCCTCACACTGAGGACCACCGGCAAGAACTGGTCACCCGGTTGGTCGCTCTGCAGCCCACCCTGGTGGTCCTGGAAGCCTCGGGAGGCCTGGAACGTCCCCTGGTGGCAGCCTTGGCGGCGGTCTCGCTGCCGGTGGTCGTGGTCAATCCGCGCCAGGTGCGCGACTTCGCCAAGGCGATTGGCCGGCTAGCCAAAACTGATGCCCTGGATGCGCACGTCCTGGCCCACTTTGCCGAGGCGGTCCGTCCGGCGCCGCGCCCCGTGCCCGAGGCAGACGCGCAAGTCCTGGCGGCCCTGGTGGGGGTGGCCCCCTTCAACCGGGACAGCGGAACGCTGCGGGGGAAACGTACCGTCTGGGGGGCCGTGTCCACGTCAGAGCCGCCCTCTACATGGGGGCGCTGGTGGCTACGCGGTATAACCCCGTGATCCGGGCCTTCTATCAGCGCCTCCCGGCGGCAGGCAAGCCCAAGAAGGTGGCGCTCATCGCCTGCATGCGCAAGCTACTGACCATTCTCAACGCGTTGCTCACACATCGGATTCCTTGGTGTCCAGCCATCCCACAGATGGTGGGACCGTGCTCTTGACATTTAAGACAGTTGCTTTCTTCATGCTCGCTTCCGGAGGAAGGATATCAGAAAAATCTATGTGGTCAAGTACTACTCAAGTTTCGCATAAAATTTTTAGGCCAAATTCCGAATTATCTGCTATGCTTGGGGCATGGCAGAGACACAGATTCTTTCCATCCAACACGAACGCGTGGACGACGTCCCTGTGATCATTGGCGTCGCCAATCGCCTGGGGCTGGCTGACTTGCTCAACCGCCATCTGGGCTCGCATGGCTTGCAGCAAGGTCTGCACAATGGGCAACTCGCCGTCGGCTGGCTGGCCTACATCCTCTCCCAGGCCGATCATCGCAAATCCGTCGTGCAAGATTGGGCGAACGGACTGGCGCATACTTTGGAGCGTTTGCTGGGGCAACCCATCCGCCGCGTGGACTTTAGCGACGACCGCCTGGGAGCGCTGCTGCGCCGTCTGAGCAACGATGCGGCGTGGGAAGCCATCGAGCAAGATCTGTGGGCGGCGAGCGTCACCGTGTATGAGCTCCCGCTCAACGGGGTGCGCCTGGATGCGACCACCAGTGCGGGGTATCATCAACCGACACCGAATGGGCTGATGCAACACGGGCATAGCAAAGATCATCGGCCTAACCTCCCCCAACTCAAACTGATGGCGGCAGCGGCCGAGCCGACAGGGCAGTGGATTGCCTGTGATATTGCGCCAGGACAGACGGCAGATGACCCGCTCCACACCCCGTTGATTCGGCGCGTCCGCACCTTGCTGGGGCGAAGCGGGCTGCTCTACAGCGGCGATGGGAAAATGGCGGCGCTGGCGACGCGAGCCGATATCGTGGCGCACGGCGATTACTATTTGACTGCGTTGCCACTCACCGGCGAAACTGCCCGCGAATTCGAGACGTGGGTCAATGCTATCGTCGATGGCGAACAGATGGCAACGCTGATCTGGGACGAGAACGGACTGCTCGGTGCGGGCTACGAGTTCGAGCGAACGCAGACGGCTGTCTACACGGATGAGCAAGGCAAGCGGCAGACCCTGACCTGGACGGAGCGCGTGCTGGTGACTCGCTCACGAGAACTGGCCCGCACGCAGGAGACACACCTGGAACAGCGTCTCCAGCGCGCCGTCCAGGCGTTGGAACGGCTGACCCCTGCCCCTGGCAAAGGCAAACGCCAGTTTCGTCAGGAAAGCGACCTGCGTCAGGCGATCCAGCAGGTTCTGGAACACCATCGCGTGCAAGGCTTGCTCACGGTGGAGTGGGAGGCAGAAACGACAACCGTCATGCGCTATCCAGGACGCGGGCGTCCCAGTGCGCAACAGGAGCCGATTACCGAGACCCACGTGCGGTATGTCATTCGAAAGGTGCAACGGAACGAAGCGGCGATTACGGCACACCGCCATCGCCTGGGCTGGCGCCTCCAGGTGACGAATGCGCCAGGCGAGCGATTGTCCCTTGCCCAGGCAATCGTGCATTATCGCGATGGCTGGGGCTTGGAGCGCGATTTTCGGCTGGTCAAAGACCTGCCGTTGGGGTTGAGCCCCTTGTTCGTGTGGAAGGAGGACCAGATCAAAGGACTGACCCGCTTACTGACGTTGGCGTTACGCGTGTTGACCTTGATGGAAAGCCAGGTACGGCAGGGCTTGCGTCAGACAGGTCAGCGCCTGGCAGGGTTGTATGCGGGTCAAGCCAAGCGGGCAACGGATCGTCCGACAGGGATGCGGATTCTAAAGGTATTGGCCCGCGCACAGATCACCTTGATACGCATTGTCGTAGACACGCGGCGTGCTGAGCTTGCCGAAGCACAGACGGTATGGCACATCACGGCCCTTTCCGAACTCCATGAGCAGATCTTGCGCTACTTGCGTTTACCCGTGACGCTCTATACGGCCCTGGTCTATAATTCCTCATAGCCTTTTCGGTTTTATGCGAAACTTGAGGTACTAGTCATTAGTTTTGCGATTTTTCACCCCAATTGGGGAGTCAGCACATGAGAGTACCACGGCAACATCGATTCTGGTAAAATGAATTATCCAAAAATAATCGATAACCGACTCTTTTTCTGGAGGACATTGCTGTGGACCCTTTTTTGAGCTCGTCATTTGGAGCCGTTTTGATGATTCTGTTTCACGGTTTCTTTGGCGGAAGGTCATGAGGCATCATCCGCCAGGCCGCTCCTGCACGGACCATCCACCGCAGACCGTTGAAGACTTCTCTCCAGCTGTAGTCCCGCTGGGGAGCCTCTTCTTTTATCACCGTCACATACGGGGCCACAAAAGCCCACTCTGCATCACTGACGTCACTGGGATATGCTTTTCTGTTCATCATGAGCAAGAGTATAACCTGTTCAGTCCCAAAAGTGCATAACACGCTCTAGAGTTTTCGGATAGGTTCTAAATGCCGACTAGTCGAAAGTAGCCCATCTTGCTTGATACCTTCTTATGTCCTCATCGAATCGATCCTCAGTGGTCTGATTTTATGCGCCCCTTAAACTCGCTCTTATGTTTCTCACTCTTATGAAACGTATCAGATACTGTTTTTTTTGAAATTTCTTTACGCTCTCTCTAGATGAGCTCACCAATTTAACATATTGTTTTTAAAATTCTTTTCGATATCTTAAACTATGGATTTTCCTTGCGCTCTTCTTTCATACACTCTATAGTAGCAACCAATGTTGAAAATCAGCTTTGGAAAAGGCTTCTTTAAGCAATACTCGTTCCAAAGTAGGACCTCATTATTGAGTAGCAAGCACAAGGAGAGATGGATATGACCCTTTTTGAGCTCCTTGATCACGATTTAACGCTAACGGAGACCGTTACGAAATCTTTACAAACGTCACATCAACACATTTCCTGTCTCGAACAGCAACTCAAACGGCAATTAACTCCTGAACAATGGGCACACTATGTTGAAGTGAGTGATGCGACACTCGATCATCATTTGGACGTGAATAAACAATATTTTGATGCTGGTGTGCGGTATGGAATGGTATTAGTGCTCTTTTTAGCACTCGCACGCGTCAAGAGTTAATAACCGATGGTGCTAGTCAGTTTAAAGACTGCATTCCGCTAGAGAAAGTGGCACGAAGCCATCTTCATCCGCAGGGAGCCCATTCCATTGCACCACTATATGGAATATAGCCATGGTAAAAGCCAATCGGGCCTGGAAGTATTCCCACACCCGATGCAGAACTTTCTTAAAATGACTCACCAAGGTGAGCATGGAAAGCACCGTCTCGATCAGCATCCGGTTATGCCACTGTCCACGAGGACAGATCTTGAGATTGGCAGGATCTCCGTCTCTGGCATGGAATCCTTCCTCACCCAAGATCATCATCTGATCCTCACACTGACGGATCAGCGGCGGAAAGGTGCGGTCATGGACATTCGCCCTCTCACACCCCCACGCCACCACCAACCCGAGCTGATTCAGGATCAGACACACTTTCCCACCGACCATCCAGCGATAGTTGGATTTCCCTTTCTTGCCGATCTGCTTGGGGCTGCGACCTTCCCGAATGGGGTGCATCAACTCGATGCCAGAGGTATCTACGACGCCCAGGAGAGTCGGGGAAGCCAAAAAGCGCGCAGTCCAGGCCCAAGGGGTTTTGAAAAGACGAAACAGGCTAGTACGTTCAGGCACACAGGGAAACAGATCCCGATAGTCTCTCTTCAGCCACCGATAGAAGGCTCGGTTGCCCACCCCTTTGAGGGCATGCAACAAACCGAGCGTCACCACCTCACTGGGCCAGAGAGTTGCTTGGGGATGGTTGGGAATCTCTTTCATCTGGTCATCTACCCGACAGCACAATTCGATGATAAAATCTATCCGGTAATTGCCGATGCTTATGGCCTCGGATATGGAGAGAAGGTTTCCTCTCTTGGTACGTGTAGACGATGGGTGCCGCCACCACATTGACGAGAAAGTTTGCCACGCTGCGATGCCTAGGTAGTCATGTAGTTTCTCTCCACGTGAACAGGTCTTTCTTCACAGTTTGGAGAAACTGCCTGATGTTTTCAACCTAAAGAACTAGCACCATTGGTTACTGCACCAAAGAGGTGGTCAGGCATTTGCGCTGGGCTTTCCCCACACTCGTCAGCTCTAACCGTTTTGTGGAACTGATGCCGTCCGCCTTGCTCCCGTTGGGCTGCTCTCTCCTGCGCGCGCAAAGGGAGTTGTAGTGGGATCGCTTTCATCGATTCCATGCCTATTGCGGTGTGTCATAATCGCCGGATTCCTTCCCATAAGGTGTTCTCCCAGATGGCCCGACGGGGAAAGAACTCGGTGGATTGGTTTTATGGCTTCAAGCTGCATCTGATCGTCAATGACCAAGGGGAACTGCTCGCTTTTCGGCTGACGCC